>Ga0160423_10001684_pt1 | contig 18498 bp, 17 predicted proteins | sample CRUFie14St8metaG_FD_108191 | JGI IMG/M metagenome (GOLD analysis project Ga0160423, IMG submission 108191) | Marine microbial communities from the Costa Rica Dome - CRUD Field 142mm St8 metaG | ecosystem: Environmental > Aquatic > Marine > Oceanic > Photic zone | place: Costa Rica: the Eastern... | reverse complement strand
CTACAAAATTGGATTGACACGGGTAATGTTATTACAGGTACTTATGTAAATTATATATTAGCACCAAACAAACCAAAACTAACCAAAGTCGAAAATAAATATAGAAACAAAGATACTCACGTAATAACTTGTAGTTCAGGTAAGTTTGGGGATGCTACACTAAATAAATGGTTGTCTGAAAATACTAATTATGGTAGAAAAAAACCAACCAAAACTAAATTGAAAATAGTGATATATCATTCAAAACAAGCAAATCATATCGCATGGGATAAACAGTTAGCTACAAAAACAGCAGAGGTTGAATATCTGTGCAAAATGTGTAATGTTGAGTTTTTAGGTTTTTTTACAATGGATACACACAACTAATAAAGGTTACTAAATGAAACAACTAACAGCAGAACAGATAGCTAAGAATTGGGAACAACTTAGAAGTCTGATAAATAATACATTTGAGGGTGAACGAAAAGAGAAACTCAATAAGATGTACGACCACTTTGAGGATAGGATGTGTATGGCGCCAGCAAGTGGTAAAGAACAATACCACTATGCACACGTCGGTGGTTATGTAGAACACGTATTACACGTCGTTGATTGCGCACTCAAGATTACGAATCTATGGGCGGCTGAGGGAGCTACGATAAACTTTACTACAGAAGAAGTTATCTTTGCAGCTCTACATCACGACTTAGGTAAAGTTGGTGATATGGATAAAGATTATTATGTACCACAAGAAAGTGAGTGGCATAGAAAGAATCGTGGTGAGATATTCACACACAATGGTGAGTTACAATATATGACTGTAACAGATAGAGCAATATACTTACTCAATCAGTTTCAAGTTCCAATGACAGAGAACGAGTATGTCGGTTTACGACTTACCGATGGTTTGTATGAAGAGGCTAACAAGTCTTATTACATATCATACAATCCTGATTGGGCTCTCAAATCTAACATCGCATATGTATTACATCAAGCTGACTTGATGGCTACTAAGATTGAGTATGACGAATGGAAACGTGGTGATACAGAAGAGAGAGAAGCAGAGAAAGCAAAGGTGGCGTCACTAAAGAAATCTCTTGAGATGCCAAATCCTAAACCAAAGAAAGCAGAACCATCACCTGAACTTTCTCAGAAATCACAAGATTTATTTCAAGAACTATTCGGAGACAAATAATGGTTTACACTATATTGACTTTTGTTTTTGGTATTACTACTTTAGGTTTTGGTTACGCAACATTCAACTTGATGCGTAAACATGAACAGGTTGAAGATTGGGTTGTAGCTCTACAAAATAGAGTTGGTAACGTAGTAACCGAAATGAAAGATATTGATGAAAAAGGTTTGTTTGAAGCAGATGACGAAGTTGGTAGTATCTTCAAACAATTATCAGACATAACACTAACATTAGAATCATTTACAGAAGAGGAAGAAAATGCCACGCAAAGCTAAAAGAAAACCATATTTTGGGATGGAAGTACAAGACGCAATTGTTAGACATAACAAAGAGACTGACCCATACGTAAGAAATCAAATCTATAACGAAAGTATAAGATTTGCTTTTGAGAAACTTGCTGAGAATATTATTCACACTTTCAAGTTTTATTACTTTGACGTACCATCCGAAGATGTAAAACATGAGGTGGTATCTTTCTTGTATATGAACATCCACAAGTTTACTGAGGGTAAAGGTAGAGCATTCTCTTACTTTAGTATTGTTGCAAAGAATTATTTGATTCTACATAACAACAACAATTATAAGAAGATGAAAAATCAAGATGAGATTGACGTACTTGATTTTGCTCGTAATGTTGGTACTGAAACTATGAGTGAAACAACGAGTGATTATTATAAATCATTCTTCGAAGAGATGGTTGATTATTGGGATAATAATATTACATCTATGTTCAAACGTAAAAAAGATTTGAACGTAGCTGACACTGTTTTGTATCTATTCAAGAATAAACAAAACATAGAGAATTTTAATAAAAAGGCTCTATATATTCTTATAAGAGAAAGAACAGGTTCAAACACACAACACATCACACGTGTTATCAATCAGATGAAAAGTGAATACACTAAGATGAGAAAAGTGTTTGATACCTCAGGCTCACTTGCACCTCTCGATACAGGTTCGTATTGGGATGTTATGAACAGAGTATTTTGATGGATTGTAGCATAATGGAAGTGCGTGTGTATCCTCTACACAAGGAGTGAGTTCAATTCTTACCAATCCATCATATGGGGCTGTAGCTCAGTTGGGAGAGCGCCTCCCTTGCACGGAGGAGGTCGCAGGTTCGACTCCTGTCAGCTCCACAAGGCCACAATGGCGTCGTGGCAGAAAAGTAATGCGTCGGATTGCAAATCCGAATTGTGTAGGTGCGAGTCCTACCGACGCCTCACTGCCATCTTAGCTCAGTTGGTAGAGCAGCTGATTTGTAATCAGCAGGTCGTCAGTTCGAATCTGACAGATGGCTCAATGGCCCGTTCGTCTAGTGGTTAGGACTCAGGATTTTCATTCCTGCAACAGGGGTTCGATTCCCCTACGGGCTACAAACAAAAAAGGGGAACTTTCGCTCCCCTTTTTTTATGTCCTATATCGTAGGAAATATAAGACTATTCCGTGTCCTACTTACGAAATAAACCCACTAACACCAACAAAGCGACTAATCCAGCGAAGCCAGATTCGCCGAATGTGTTGATTATTTGTGTTAGGTTACCAATAACATTGACGCCAAAGATACCGCTTCCAAATATTACTTCAGAAACAGCACCGATAGCTACAAAGGACATCAATAGATGAGCTAAATCATCAACATATCCTTTGACCATTGTTACGACTTCCTTCATGGTTATCTCCCGTTAGTTAACAAAAAAAGGCTGCGTCAGTTGAAATAACCGAAGCAACCTCATATATAACTATCTAAAAATAAATAATCATATATTTATTATTGAGAAAAAACTATAAAAAAATCCTATTTATAATCATAAAATCAACAAGCACGGAGTTTATATGTCAGCAGATTATGAAGTTTTTGAAGGAAAGTCTCTATCTGACTTATTCAAAGACATTTATGACAATACAGAGAAGAATAGACAGCAACTTGATGTCCTAACAAGGGAACTTGTTACGTTTATCAAGGATGGAGATACGGCTGTACAGATAGTTCCTATGCTAAAAGAGTACCTTGAAATAAATGTCAAAAACGATGACCAACTTGTAAAAGTTGCTGCAATCGTACAGAGATTAGTTTCAGCACAAAGTAAAGGTGGTTCCGAAGACGAATATGGATTGACTGAAGCAGAAAAACAGCAGTTGTTAGATGCGGTGGGCGAAGCGGCTCAAGAAGCACAAACTGTTTCAGACCAAATACAATCTTATTCACAATCAATGGATAACTAATGAAAATAACGATACCCAAACCTAATAAATCAGGTGGGATTACCAAACTTGTCGACGTTGACAATCATATAAGAAAATTCATTACACCGATAGTTGGACAGATAAATCATACATTAGATGGTTTACCTGATACTGCGCAGGTGGTTGAGGTATTTACATCCGTCAACGAAGTACCACTCGATGAGAATGAAGAGCCAATCCATGAGAGGATTGGTGCGATACGATATAAAAAAATAGGAACTGAACAAAACATACCTGATGAAGAATGTCCTATAGCTTATCCTGTAAATCCACACTTTACAAGTTACCCCCTATTGAACGAACAAGTTAGGGTGTATGATATATTTGGTACAACTTACTACGAAACTATTGTCAATGAATTTTTTGGTTTTCCTAATAACGTAGCAGTGCCAGGCAAAGGTAATAGTTTTTCAGTTATAAATAGTGAAAAAGGAAGCGCTGATACTTTATCCGTAGTAGATACAGGTATAATAAAACAAAAACAAGCTACTGCACAACCAACTATACTTGGTGATTATTTTACAAGTAATAAAAGAATTAGAAGAATATCACAAGATGAGGGTGATATTGTAATCAATGGTAGATTTGGACAGAGTATTCAGATTGGTAGTAATGTAAAAAATGAAGCATCCATATCACCGAATATAAAGTTACGAGTAGGACAATTATCTGATGCTGATAAATTTGAATTAGAAGAACTAAAAACCGAAGTCGAAGCATCTTCAGTACATACAGCAGTTGACTCTAATATAAACGCAGATGGTTCTTCTATTTACATGACAACCGACGAAACAGTTGATTTACAACCCACAACTAAAGATGATGATTCAGGTGTTTATAATCAAGAATTTATTGATTCATTTAGTGGAAAACAAATTGTAATGAATAGCGGTAAGTTGATATTTAATAGTAAGGATAGTGGTATATATAGTTTCGCACAAGGAAACATTGAAATGTCAACGCTACAAAATTTTGGTGTAAAAGCAAAACAAGAAATGTTTTTATATGCACCAACAATGAATATTGGTAACAGAGACAATATACCGATAAATGGCAGTCAACAAACGAAGAACATAAATTTATATGGTTCTACGACAAATGTTGATATGTCATCTAAACTTAATGTAATAGCACCAAGAATAAATCTTGGTGTGAATGAAACGGAGCCCGCAGTAAAGGGTGACACATTAGAAGAATTATTGAGAGAGGCGATTGAGGGTTTACAAGATTTGGTATCAGTTGTAAATGTAATTTTGACTACACCGATTATTGTACCCACGCCAGGTACACCAACACCACAACAATATGCAGGACAAGCATCTAAAGCGTTGAGTGTGTTATCGAAACTTACAAACATATCAATCCAACTCAATAATATAAAAAGTAGAGTAGTATCAGTAGAATAAGGAAGTTAAAAATGACTAAAAAACAACTAATCGAAGTTATAAGAAAAGTAGTTCGTCAAGAAGTTAAAAAGCAGGTTGATGAGATATTTATACAAGAGAGTGTGAAGCAAGTAGCACAACCTAAAAAAGTATCCAAATCCAACAAAACCTACGTCAAAGACAATCAAGTATTAAATGATATTTTGAATGAGACAGTAGCGTTGACTAAAGGAGCATCTGAAGAATATCCTACAATGGGTGGAAAACCATATACAACACAAAATATGGCAGATGTATTAGGATATGGTGACTACGCACCAAAAGAGAAAAAAATTGAAGCGGCCGCTGCAAAAACTTTAGCAGAAAAAGGTGTTACACCTGAGCAAGTTGGTGAACCTTTGGTAAACGCTTTAACAAGAGATTATTCAGAACTTGTAAAGAGGTTTGATAAAAAATAATGGCAGGTCAACTCGAAAACGATTTAAATCCAAACACTTACATAGGTTTGTCTTTTCCTTTGGGTAGAGATAATGGTAGATTGTTCTCAAGAACAAAAACTCTAAAGGAACAAGCAAGGCATAATCTACGTAATCTTTTACTTACTAATTTAGGTGAGAGGCCAGGTCAGCCTGAGTTTGGTTCAAGATTGTTAGAACAAGTTTTCGAGTTTGGTGAACAAGAGGGAATTGAGGAAGCTATAAATGTAGCTGTAGAAAAATGGTTACCTTACATTTCAATAGATGAAGTGGTAGTAAATTCAGATTATAGAAATCCAAACAAAGTCAATGTTGAAATAAAATTTTCTGTATCAACAAGTCCTGAATCAACAGAAGCTATTGAGTTAGACTTCACAAGTAATACATAGGAGCAGTAAATGCCAAGTAACGATATAGGACCTAAATTAGACGTAAAGAAAGAAGTCAAATATCTAAATAAAGATTTTGCAGGCTTTCGTAACGACCTAATTGAGTTTGCTAAGACATATTTTCCTAACTCATATACCGATTTCAATGAGTCGTCACCAGGTATGTTATTTATAGAATTAGCATCCTATGTTGGTGATGTGTTATCCTACTATATGGATAATCAGTTCAAAGAATCTATATTAGCATATGCAGAAGAAACACAAACTATTTATGATATCGCTCAGTCGTTAGGTTATAAACCAAAAATAACTTTTCCATCATTTGCTACCTTAGATGTATTTCAGACTGTACCCGCTCAAGGTTCAGCTGATAATACAACACCAAATATGAATTATGCTCTTACTGTAAAAGGTAATTCAAGAGTACGTTCTGAATCTACAGGTAAAACATTTAGATTTTTAGATGATGTAAATTTTAAGTTTTCAAGTTCTTTCGACCCAACAACTGTTTCTATATTTGAAACAAGTGCTAATGTACCAACAAAGTATTTGTTGAAGAAAAGAGTTAGAGCAGTAAGTGGTGAAGTGAATAGTGAAACGTTTTCATTTGGTGCAGCAGAAAAATATAATAAAGTCGTGTTGTCTGTACCAAACGTAATTGAGGTTATATCGTGTACCGATAGTGATGGTAATACTTGGTATGAAGTTCCTTTCTTAGCACAAGATACTGTTTTTGATGAGATAGAGAATTCGGGTGCAAACGATAGTGAGTTAGTACAATTCAATGATACAGCACCTTACTTACTAAAATTGAGAAAGACACCACGAAGATTCACAACATTTATCAGAGATGATGGTAGAGTTGAAATGAGATTTGGTGCAGGTGTTTCTGACAATCCTGATGAAGAGGTTGTACCAAATCCTGATAACGTTGGTTCTTCACTACCTGGTGGAGTGAGTAAGTTAGATACTGCATTCGACCCATCGAACTTTTTGAAAACAAGAACTTATGGTTTAGCACCATCTAATACCACACTAACTGTAAGATATGCAACAGGTGGTGGTGTTGAAGATAACGTACCACCAAATGATATTAGAAATCTTAGCGAAGTAACTTTTGATATTGATACTGAGGGATTAGGGTTGACAGGTACAACTGTACAAGATACGAAAGATAGTGTGGCTGTAAATAATCCCGACCCTGCTACAGGTGGTAGAGATGGTGAATCATTACAAGAAATAAAAAATAACGCAGCGGCTTATTTTCAAGCACAAAATAGAGCAGTGACAAAAGATGATTATATGGTTAGAGCTTTATCTCTTCCGCAAAGATTTGGAAATATAGCTAAAGTTTATGTAGTACAAGACGAACAACTAAACCAAGCTGAAGAAAATGTTCAAGATGATACTGCAGCAGAACAACAAACATTTGCACAACAAGTTGATGAAAGTTCTAATGTTGATGTTGTCAAACAAGAAAGAACTACTGAAGCAGGAGGAGGATACTAATGGCAAAACAAGCATCAAGAATACCTAACCCATTAGCTCTCAATATGTATTTGTTGGGATACAATTCAAGAAAAAAATTAGTTTCTGTAAATCAAGCAGTAAAAGAAAATCTAAGAACATACTTAGGACAATACAGAATGATAACTGATGCTATAAATCTAAAAGACGCATTTGTTATAAACATTGGTGTAAAGTTCAATATACTAACAAAACCAACCGCTAATAAAAATGAAGTGTTGACAAGAGCTATCGAAGAAGTAAAAACATTTTTTGATATTGATAGATGGCAAATAAACCAACCTATCGTTATGTCTGATTTAGTTTATAAGTTGAGTTTGGTAGATGGTGTATCAGGTGTAATACCACCCAAAGAAGATAACTTAGCATCCAATCCAATCATAATTACAAACAAGTATAAAACTGCTGATGGTTACTCAGGAAATCTTTATGATATAGATTCCGCTACAAAGAATGGTGTTATATATCCATCGTTAGACCCATCAATATTTGAATTGAAATTTCCCGCGTCGGATATTGAAGGTAGAGTAGTAGGAGATTATTAATGCATTATTTTGAATTTGCCACAGAAGACGCAACCTTATATGAGGGAGAAGCAACACAATCCGTAAATACAGGTATGGATGAAATTCTTGAAGTAAGAAAAGATATGAACGATACAGCTTCTGTAATCAATGTTTCAAGATTTCTTATCAAGTTTGATTTGACTTTCATATCACAATCTGTAGTAGATGGATTGATTCCATCTTCAGCTAATGGTGCTAAATATTATTTGAATCTTTATGATGCAGGTTCTGAGGGTTTACCAAGAACACACGAACTCTACGCATATCCTGTAAGTCAATCATGGAGTGTTGGACAAGGAACATTTCACGACGATCCTCAAACTACAGAGGGATGTAGTTGGAGATTTAGAACAGGTGAGACAACCGCTGACCAATGGGTAAGTGGTAGTAATAATACAGGTGGTACTTGGTTTAGTGGTAGTGGATATGAAGCGTCACACTCTTTGACTCTTGACAACGTTGACGTTAGAATGGATGTAACAGATATTGTTGATAAATGGTTAGATTCAACTATCGACAATGATGGATTTATTGTAAAGAGAAATGGTTGGGTTGGTAACCTCAATTCGAATTTAGAAGAGGGTAATACTACACGTTATGGAAATCTAAAATATTTTTCACGTGATACAAATACTATCTATCCACCTAAATTAGAAGTACGATGGGATGATTCAAATTGGAGTACAGGTTCACTAAACGCAATATCAGGCTCACAATTAGACGATATAATTGTCTACTTCAAAAATCTAAGACCTGAATATAAACAAAATAGTAAAACAAAGTTTAGACTAAATGCACGTGAAAGATATCCTGCAAAAACTTATTCAACAACAGCACAAGGTTTAGTTGTAAAATATTTACCAAGTTCAAGTGTATTCTATGAAATAAAAGACTCAGTAACAGAAGATGTTATAGTACCTTATGGTACAGGCTCAAGAGTGTCTTGTGATAGAGAGGGACATTATTTCAACTTTTGGTTGAATGGATTACAGCCTGAAAGAGTATATGAGATTGGTATAAAAGTACAAAGTGGTTCAGCTACAAGTGAAACCTTTCAACAAAATTACTACTACGATAGTTGGAAATTTAAAATAGTGAGATAAAATGCCTTATTCAAAAGAACAACTAAAAAATAATGAATATTATGAAAAAGTTGTCGAGGCCGCTAGAAGAGAACAAATTAGTTTATACGCAAGACAAGATTTGGATTCAGCAGCTTCGGGATCTAACACTGCGGCTAATCCAAATGTAAGATTAAAAACAGGTGAGTTTTTATCTATACCTGATGCTGAAGAGTTAGGTTCAACACAAGGTACTATTGTTGTAAAGAACGAAGTAAGTATTCCAAGTGAAAATACTGACTTATTCAAAAACACGCAAATAAATGAATTACTAAATAATAATCCTGTAAAAAAATTATCAGTAGATGAATTTTTTGTAGAGTATGAAAAATTAAGAGATGAAATACCTGGCGAGGGGCAAAGAGATTCACATCGTTACATATATGAAACATCACAAACTTATATAGATACTGACGATGATGAAATAAAAAAACTAAAAGAACGTTTACAAAATGAGATTGATAGATTAGTTACAATTCAAGAAAATCTAAATCAAGTATTAGAAGCTGAAGCTGAAGAAGAAGCACAAGATGCTGCATACGCAAAGTATCAAGCTGATATGATTCTTTATGGACAGACAACTGTTCCGTATAGTAGAAAAGAGTGGGATAATAGAAACCAACCTATAGCTTCAGAAACTAATGGGTTTCCTAAATTGAGATTTGATAAACAACCAAGAGGAAATCATAGAGGTAAAACACTTGATAAAATTCGTGTAAAATCAACTTTTTATGGTTATGGTAGAAAGAAAAACAAAAAAATTAGAAAAGGTAATCAGTATATTGTATTTGAAGTAAAAGCTCTTGGAGACCCAACATTGACTTATGAGTGGGTAGATAATTCAACAGGTGCAAGTTTACAATTCAGTAAACACGCTGATAAAATCAGAGGTATAGATAAAAACAAAATAGAAATCAATATGGGTACAAGATACGGACCTGCACCTGGCGATAACCATATTCGTTGTAAGATAACAGACGCATCAGGTGAAAAACTTAGTGAAGTGGTAAGTTTTGATAGTAGACACGTAAGGGCTAGAAAATAATGGCAACATCTACACAAAGTGATTATAAAATACAAACTGATTTTGGTAAGTCATCTCATGATTTTATCAAATATTGTGTTTATGATTTAGAAGACAACTACATCGACTCAGCTAGAGTAGAGGGTGGTATACAAGCAGAAAGAGTAAACATACAACCTGGTCGTGACTTACGTGCTTTAGGATTTCAAGCAGGTAGATATAAAATCAAATATGAGTTTATTAGACATAGGGGTGGATTTACACCCGAACCATTTTTTATTGATGCTAATGGTGATGTTTGGAATGGTAAAATAAGAGAAGAAAACGGAAAAGTATATAAAGGTGATACCTTAGATTATAATAATGATAGTACAAGAGAAGAAGTTTTTAGATATGATGACAAATATATCATACACGAAATATCACCATCAAGAACAGAAGTAAGAATTATACCAAATCAAAAAATAGATTTAGCAAAATATAAAAATGGTTTTGCTTCTTTGACATTTCCACAAAAACAATATGAACCTTTTATAACACCCACATCAGGCGAAGCTAAAATTAGTAGTAATGATGCGAGTGTTGTTGAAGTAACTTTAGCTGATGAAGATGGTGGTTTTACGGAAGAGATGGTTGGTGGTACGATTACTGTAAAGAACGCTTTTCTTGTAGGTTATGATGAGGTAATTACTTATGAACAAGTTGAGAATCCTAACTATGTCGCTTCTTTACCACCCGATGAACCTAAACCTGTAGATAGAGATACAAGAGCAAAAGAGATAATGAAAGAAAAAGAACTTGTAGAAAAAATAAAAGCACAAGAACCTAAAAATCCATTAGAGTTCACAGGTGAAGATGCCATAACACAAGCAAGAAGAACAACAAGAGTTGAAAGAACAACCACAGCGAGAGTACAAAATACTAATACTAACAGAGGGTCATCTACTGCAAGAGATGATTACGATTTATAATGGCTAGAACAAGAGAAGAAGAATTAGGTTTACCACCAAAAGACACTGCTTTTGTTCAGTATGGTGGTAATGCGACTATCGGTGATTTACAAGAAAGTAAACTTGTAGAAGAAGAAGCTGATTTAGATAAAGTAGGTGATACTAAACCTGATGCAGAAATACCTATACCTAAAGAAGTAACGGTAGCTGATGAAGTTCCTATCGGTGGATTGAAACCAACAAATCCCCCACCACCACAACCTGAGTTTATAACAAAAGAAATAACAACTCAGATACCAATCTATCGTGACTTCGAAGCAAACATCGTTGATGTTATAAACAAAACAACTGTAAGGGTTGATAAAGATTTCAATCAAACTGCACAAAAAGTTGGGCAACAAGATGGTGATTATTTAGGAACAGACCCAAGAGAGAAAACTTACTTCAATGTTGTATATCCACATTTTACGCCCGATGATGGTAATGTCTTCGTTATCGCAAATGATGATAAAGAGGCGTTAGTCAATAATCTGCAGGTTGATAATGTTACTGTAACAGAATACCCACATTCTATTGTACTAAAACTAAATGAACCACTAAATGAAAACGTATTGACTTCTGATGAAGTTATGATAGGTTCAAAGGTACTAAGTGATGTGAGTGAAAGTGTTGTTCTAATACCACCTTTTGAAGAAGAAGATTATCAAGTATTGAGAACACCTAATATAGATGACATTCAAAGTCCTATAAGAGATAGACAAACAAGTTACACAACTCAAAACACACTTACAACGACTGATACTAAGATAAGAAAAAATTTCGAAGACACAATTATATCAGCAAGTTTAGATAGTGTTGAACTAAATGTTGATTATTCTAAATATACTAACTTTGTAAACTTTAGTTCTGCAGAACAAAGACTGAAAAACTTTAAATATAAATTAGAACAAATACAAACATATACACAAGAAAGTAAATCTTTTACTACTGTAAGTGCTTCGTTGGGTGAAAGAAATAAATGGGATAGAAAGATAAGAGAAGTCAAGCAAGGCTTTACAGGTTATGAAAAATATTTGTTTGAAAACTCAACAACTTTTACTTCAGGTTCTGCCATACAAGATACAGAAAGATTCAATAGCGCGTGGCCAAAGACAGGCGGAAGTGGTACATATTCAAGTCCATACATCAATGCACACACAACAGCAAGTGTTGCAACGACTTGGTATACTGCACAAATAATATCTGCTTCATCTTATGATACTGAAAATAGAAATAGTGTAAATAATTTATTACCAAGATTTATTGATGAAGATAGTGCTAATGATGATTTCAAAAAATTCAATAATATGATTGCTGAGTTCTATGATGAGTTATGGTTATATGTTACTCACATGAGTAAAATCTCAGATAGAAGTGAGGGATTGGTTGATAGGAATGAGGGTTTTCCTGATGACTTGACTTTTGATATAGCAAAGGGTTTAGGATTAAAACTAACATCAAATAAAGATTTGATTCCATTAGAAAGATGGCACTTAGGACAATATCTATCGGGCTCAACATACGTACAATATTCAGAGGTGCCTGAAAAAGACATACAATCTGAAATACAAAAAAGAGTTATAAACAACTTACCTTATCTTCTGAAGACAAAGGGAACTAAACGTGCGTTGGAGGGTATTATAAATTGTTATGGTATTCCATCAACCATTTTGAGAGTAGAAGAGTATGGTGGTCCTGATGTTGTTGGTAAGCCACAATTCTTGATAAAGAAAAGATTTACTAAAGCATTAGATTTCAAAGGTGGACAAAATGTAACTGTGAATTGGGGACAGAATCCAAAATCAGGTAGAAGACCTGATACTGTAGAAATAAGATTTGCAGGGAAGAAGACTGAGAGCGTTTCAAACAATAGAGTTATACTTGAGGGTAACGATTCAGGCTCCAACACATTTAGATGGGGTGTATTAGTAAGAGACAATGGTACGGAAGATTCAAGAGGACATATTGATTTTGTCTTATCAGGTTCTAATGGTTACCTATCACAATCACTACTTGATATGCCTGTATATGATGGTGACTTTATTTCACTTATGGTGAATCGTGTATCATCGAGTGGTGCACAATTAGCAGATGATTCTAATAGTCAAAAGATAAAATATACAATTTATGGTAAACGATATGATAGTGGTAGAAGTAAAATATTTTTAGAAAAATCTTCATCGTTTACAATTACAGGTTCAAGTTACAATAATAGTTGGACAAGTGGTAGTAATAAATTATATATTGGTGGATTAGCAAATACTACTTTAGTTGGAGCTTATCAAAAATATACAGGTTCACTTATGGAATTCCGTATGTGGAATACTGCTTTGAGTGAATCAAAGTTTGACAATCATGTAGCTGCACCAAGCACATATAATGGTAATCATTTTTCAGCTTCCTATACTGATTTGGTTGTTAGATATTCGTTCAACGATGATAAAGATTTGAGCAGTGATACAAGTATTTTAGATATTAGTTCAGACCAAAGTTTTGCTGCTAATGGTGTAGCAAATGGATTCACATCTAACACATTTAGTAGTATTGAAGATGAAGAAAAAGCTAGAGTACCAAACATAGGACCTAATCGCCCACAATCAACAAAGATAAGAATAGAAAGTTCTAAACTTGTTGGTAATCTAAACCATCAAAAGAAAGTAGAACAAAGTTCTTTTGATTTAGCTCCTGTAGATTCAAATAAAGTTGGTATATTTTTCTCACCATCCGATGTGATAAATGATGACATAATACGTTCGGTAGCAGATTTCAATTTTGATGATTTAGTCGGTGACCCAAGAGATAGATATGAATATGAATATAGAGGATTGAAATATGTCGCTGACCAATATTGGCAAAAGTATACATCACCAAATAACTTTTGGGATTATCTAAGACTTATAAAATATTACGACTTTGCAATATTTGATTTATGTAATAAATTTTTACCTGCACGTGCAAATGAAAGATTTGGTTTAGTTATAGAACCAAACTTGTTAGAAAGAAGTAAAGAGGTAGTTGGTAAAACACCAAGTTTTGACAACTTGAGTTTCAATGGTGAAATAAATCTAACACAATATGCAAGTGAAAACTTGTTCTCAGCAAGTGCAGAATATAGAACATATAGAGGAGTGATAGGATACGATACAAATCATAGCGCTTCATTTGGTTCTGATATATTTAGATTACCTACCCTTTATAAATTAGGTGTAAATGATAGGTCGGGTAATTATGGTACTTTATATTTACAAGCATCAGCTTCTGTCGGTGGTCCAAACTACGTGTTTGAAGAGGGTGTACAACCATTCATAAGTGGTTCAAGACTATCTAAACACAATCAAGAATATAGATTTTTCTATAGTAGTTCTGTAAGTGCTTCTAAAAATGATTTTTATTCCTCATCATTTGTAGCTTCAGAACATGATAACAATGTAGATAGTTATTCTAACTTAGCAAATTTATTTTATGAGGGATGTTTACAAACAGCAGAGACAACACCTGATGGTTTTGCACCTGTTGAAACATCCGACGTGAAACAAACAAGACTTGTGGTTCAAGAACCAGGCAGGTCGAGATTAAAAACAGAAAGATAAAAATTGGAAAACTTTATATTTATAGATGAGTATACTTATCGTATTTTCAATAAAGTAAAATCCTTTAGGAGATATTATTATGGGTTATCTTGATAACACAACAACCACTGTCGATGCTATTTTAACTAAAAAAGGTCGAGAGTTATTAGCAAGAGGTGGTGATGAGTTCAAAATTACTAAGTTCGCACTTGGTGACGACGAGGTTGATTACAGCCTTTGGGATGTAACTCATCCAAATGGTACTAATTCTTATGGTTCAGCCATTGAGAATTTACCAATGTTAGAAGCTTTTCCTGATGAGAATCAAATTCTTAGATACAAACTTGTAACTTTACCAAAAGGTACAACTAAAATGCCAATACTTCAAGTGGCAGTTCCATCTACAGGATTTACATTCTCAAGTTCAGGACAGAAAGCATCAGTAGCACCTAACACACAAAATGGTTCAGATAGTCAGCTTGGATATTCAGTTATATTACATAACTCAGATGCAGCTGATTTGACTGTATCACAAGGTGGTGAAGTAATCACAGGTGGAGCAACAACTCCTGTATTCTTGAGTGACGCAGAAAGAAAGAAGAGTCTATCTGTAATTGGAAAGACTTTCCAACTTGTCGCAAGAAGAACTACAGTAAAGATTGTTACGCAGATTACAATTATTGGTAACGAAACAGGTGCAGTAACTACTATACCTATAACTGTAAACGCTAACGCATAAGGAGATAAAGAATGGCTGAGATTTTTACAAGGTTCGATAGCAATAATGATGTCGTATCTAATCTAAGACAAACTGTTTCTTCAGGTATGTGGAGTGGTGGAACAGGAACTTTGACAACATTTCATACGTCATCAGTTCAAAGTGGTTCGACAGGTAGATATTTTTATGAAGTGTACAAAGATGATCCCGCTAGTGATACAACTGCTGAAGTTCAGTTTTCAGTAGCTTATGGACACTTTGATGGTAGTGGTTCATATGGACAAACAAACAACTTCCCATCAAAAGCAATTTACAGACAATTTAGAAACATACTTCTAACACCAGGTGATAATAGATTCACATTCGCAGGAACGGGCGATAACACTAATCCTAAAGACGCTTATTTTATAAGTATGCAAAGAGCCCGCCTACGTGAAAAGATGGATCCAGGTAATTGGGAATTACATATTAGTGGTAGTGGTAAAACTACAGTAAAGTTGATTGATGATAGTGGAGCTACTACAAACCCAAGTGTCAACGTTGGTGGAAGAGTATTCAACGTTGTTAGTGGTTCAATCGCAACAGGTACTGCAGTAACTAAAACAACCGCAGCAGCTCAACAAGGTGGTGCTTATGGATTATTTTATCCTGACCTAGGTATCATTGTATTGAACGGACCTACAACATCTGTGTCGGCTTCTATCAATAGAGCATCAGGTTCAGCAGGAACTACAGACCCAAGTAACGCATTAGATTTGGTTGAAGGAATCAAAAGAGGTGCATACTTTGTAAGTAGAAGAGAAGAGAATCTAAATACAACACATTATTTCTGTAGAGCTACGAATCAAAAGTTCAACTACACCAATAACCCAACATTCTTTACAGCATCCGATGGAACTCTAACTGTGTCGTCATTTGATAGTGACCCACACACTTATATTACCACGGTTGGTTTGTATAATGATAATAATGAGTTATTAGCTGTAGCGAAACTTAGTACACCAATACAGAAGAGTTTTAGTAGAGAAGCTATTGTCAAAGTAAAACTTGATTACTAATACAGGAGATTATGGGTGTTTAAGAATATTAACCCAAGTGATTTTTCTGTAAAACCATACGTTACACACAAGTCATTTACAGTCACCGATTCCGATAGTGGTAGTGGTGTATTTGGTATGTCGGCTGTGTCAAGTAGTGGTTACGCTTTCGATACAGTAACTGCAACTAAAACCTCATTTGGTACTGATGTATATCCTTACAGTAAATCATTTTTTTCTATACCGACTTATTTTCAAATAAGGCATAACTATTATGGTGGTACTACAGGTACGACTTCACCATACCAAAACTTTTGCTTTCATTCAGAATCAAAAAGGAATATTGGTACACAATGTACGGTGATAACAATACCACAAAAGTTATTCGGTGAAAAGGTACATCCTAAATCAATAAAACTTCTTGATGACTCAACATCCACTACATTTGATATCAGAGATGATGGGAGAGGAAATCTATATGACTTTGCTTTCTCATCTTCTTATGCAGCAAATAGTGCAAGTGCATTAAATAGTGGAAGTGTAGTCGGTAATATATTTTATGAACATGGTGTCATGGTATTTACCGATACAGGCAGTTATCAATACGTCGGAACGGGTAAAGGTAGTGATGGATATCAACTCACCTTTCAAGCCACCCAAACAAACTACGAATACGAAATCGTAGCAAACGTGAATGAGGGTGAATATAATTCATCCACAAACATCTCAGTAACGAAAGATAGAAGCGGCTCAATGCAACTAACAGAAGGAACGCCAAATATGCATAGTATGTTACCATTTGGAGATAACCCTACAAATGGAACAGCAAGTTTACAATCCTTTTATAATGCAACAGAAGAAGTTGAGAGCTTCGTCACACATTCTGAGTTCAGACCTTACATTACAACAATCGGGCTATATAATGATAAAACTGAACTTATGGCAGTTGGTAAGCTATCAAGAGCCATAAAGAACGATGGTGAGTTCGGATTAAAATTTGTAGTCAGGTTTGATGTCTAACCAATATATATTATATTTATATAAGTAAAATGTTCTATTACCTATCCTGGTAGAATTGTTCCATAGTTTTAGAAAATTTGGAGATTTTGATGAAAAAATTTCTGATGTTTGTAATGTTGATATTGAGTGTTGCACAAAGTCAGACACCCATCATCAGATTACTACAGTCAAGAACATATGATACACCAATGTTTTGGTGGAGAGATACAGTAACACATAATCTGAGAACCTACTTAGCAGATGATGTATCTACGCCTGCTTACAAGAACAATAACTTTGATGCTTGGAGAGACTCAGTTATGACAGTTGCCGTTACACTTGATGATAACGGAGCAAGTGTTACTGCATTTCGTTTAGATATTGTATTCGATAATGATATTTTTACTTGGGGACACGATTCAACACGTGTAGAGAAAGGTGCATACATCAATGGTTGGACTGAGGGTGATAGTACAGCGGGTGCACATTATTCTTATGAGGTTGTTCATTACTCAAACGTTGGATATACAGATAGTTTAGACGCAGCTAACAATGAATTATCAGCTACCAATAATCGTTATGATTGGTTGAGAATAACTATGGTATCTCATAATGGTAATGTCAAAACATTCGGTAACGGAAACGGAAACCAAACAGAACTACTAAAATTACATTTCAAAGTAAATGATGTAGTAGATAATTTTGCACCTAAATCATTCAGAGTAGCTACAAAATATGATGGTAGCGCAGGATATTATACCTACCTAACCAATGGTAACTACGCTGTAAATTATAAAGTATATGTGGATGGTAATGTTGGAACTGAAACCGATGGTATAGGAAACACAAGGGGTGATATAACACTACATCCAAAACTTTTAGATGTTGAGGGTTACTTTAGATATGTTCAAGGTAAAGGTAGAGCGGCGGGAGCAGCATTTTCAACTGCAACAGAGAATACGTATCCATATTGGAAAGTCAAGTTTGAGTTATGGGAAAGAGCCAATGGTAAATCTAATTGGTTGAACTTACAGAATACGGCTAATGAATCAAGTATAACCGATGAATCTGTAACCGATGATGTTATAGGAGATAACTCAACAACATTTACTTATGACTTGAAGGGAACGACAGGACAGGCAGCTCCTACAGGTAATGGATTTTTAGGTATAAGTTATTATGACTCAACTTATACTGATGATAAGGGATACTTCAATATTCAGTTACCAAGAAACAACGATTATCGTGTTTCATTTTGGCCGCCCGATGATGATGAT
>Ga0160423_10001683_pt1 | contig 18500 bp, 16 predicted proteins | sample CRUFie14St8metaG_FD_108191 | JGI IMG/M metagenome (GOLD analysis project Ga0160423, IMG submission 108191) | Marine microbial communities from the Costa Rica Dome - CRUD Field 142mm St8 metaG | ecosystem: Environmental > Aquatic > Marine > Oceanic > Photic zone | place: Costa Rica: the Eastern... | reverse complement strand
TAAGGCATTCAAGGAGGTTGCTGCTAAATATAAAATTGAACGACTATCAACTTCATCCCTGCCTTTTGATAGCAAGTACTTGGTAGTAAATTCTACTGAGCAACTGAAGCATGACATAGTTCACATTATCACACAGGTTTTTCAACAAGGACACATTCAGGTACTTGTAGGAACAAAATCATTACTTGGTGAAGGTTGGGACGCTCCCTCAATTAATTCTCTCATCCTTGCCAGTTTCGTTGGTTCATATGTTCTTTCTAATCAAATGAGAGGACGCGCGATTAGAACAGAGCAACAAAACTTTGATAAGACGGGTAACATTTGGCATTTGGTATGCGCTGATACTGGAGCACCTGATGGAGGTGACGATATTCAGTTATTAAAAAGACGATTCAAAGCCTTTGTAGGGGTCTCATTTCGTGAAGAAGTAAGTATTGAAAATGGAATTGGTCGCCTTGACCTGCCTAACCAATTGACAACAAAGCAAGATATCGTCAATCTCAATAACCGTATGCTTAACAATGCAGGAAAACGTGACCAACTCAAAGAAAAGTGGAGACAGGCTTTGGAAAATGGTGCAGCATTGATTGAAGAAATTAAAGTTCCCTTCCCAGAGGACAAAGAGTATAAATCTATGAAATCACTTTACTATAACCGAACCATTAAATATCTAATAGGTATGCTAGGTTCTGGATTGTTAGGATTCGGATTTGAAGCGCTACAAGGGTTAAGTAAAGCTGCACGACATATAAGGAGTAAAGAAGATTTGCTTTACTGGCTTATGTTTATTGGCGGGCTGGGAGCTGTAATATTTGGTCGACTTGCATTTAAGACTTTTAGAGCGTTCGTGAAATACAGAGACATATCAAAAGACATACATCAAATCGGTGAAGCACTTCTGGATTCACTAATAAAAGTTGGTGCAATTCATACAGACTACTCAAAACTGACCGTAGTTTCACATGTTGATTATCACGGAGCAATCTACTGCCACTTGGAAGGAGGAACAACTTACGAGAAATCAACATTTATCAAATCCTTGCAGGAAATTATTAAGACGGTAGAGAATCCAAGATATTTGGTTATCCGAAAAAGTTTCTTTTTGAATTTACTTTCTCAAAAAGACTATCATTCAGTACCTGATATTCTCGGACGTAAAAAGCAGTTCGCAGAATATTTTGAGAGACAATGGAGTCGTTTTGTGGGTGCATGTGAATTGGTTTATACAAGAACTTTAGAGGGAAGAAAATTACTTCTTAAGTCAAGAATACATTCCTTAGCCTCAGAATTTGAGGATAAAACTGAGAGAATAAATAAATGGAGATAAAAAATAAATAACAGGCCATGACAAAACCTATGAGCAATAGCACCCTTTAAAACGATACTGGTCATAGCTAAAACCTCAGCAACAATAGAATGTATCTTTATAATTATTCGTCATTATAGAGTTATGAAGTCAGCGTTAATAATACTATTAGTAATATTTTGCAAATTGGTATGTTCTCAAGAGAAAAAATCCAATTATATTTTTCAAAACTCCACCTATCAACCAGACCCAACAACAAAAAAAATAAAAGGAACAAATATTAACTTGCTCCTTGACACAACATCACTCCAATATTTGACAATGGGAGTTCCTAATTATTATAAAAACCAAAAGGTTAAAGACGGAATCTACCAAATGTATTTTCTTCAAGACACTTCAAAAAAAGCTTTAGACTTAACTTTTAAAAATGGTTATCTAGTTAAGTTTAAAAAATACTGGTTTAATGACAGTTTAAAGGCTACAGGACAACTTAAATATGGTTTATATCAAGGGGTTTGGAAACGTTATCATTCTAATGGCAAAGTATCATCTATCTTTCATTATTACAATGGTTGGCACCGGGAACATTCCTGTTATTATAAATCAGGAGTTTTAAAAAGAGAATCAAAGGAACTTGAAATAGACAATAAAAAATATAGACTTTGGGAAACAAAAGACTACTACAGCAATGGACAACTAGCGCAAGTGGGACTCACCAAAAATGGTTATAAAATTAAAGAGTGGAGGTACTTCAACTGTGATGGTTCAATTAAAAAAATAGAAAAATACAAAGTAAAGGATGGCTTATGGTTGGGAACGGCAACTTATAAGAAAAACTACTGCCAGCACTTAGGTGACTAGTTTGGCGTTGTTCTCACATGCCCTTCGGGTGAGCAAATCTTTTAGTTCTATTTTTTTGACCTCAAACGAATTCTCATGATTTCGTTTCAATTCAATTGAAGGTGCCTCAAATAATCTTCATAACTTGCATCCGATTAGCTCACCACAGTATATTTTATTTGGTGTTCGTGTAACAAAGTTAAGTCTCACAGTTCCGACACACCCGACTTATCTAACGCCTCAAAAGTTCAGACTTAAATCCACCTCTTTACTCGAACAACATAAAATATTTATAAATTCGTTAGATAATTACCTTTAACGCTGGCTGTCACTAAAAAAAATAAAATGTCGATTTACAAAAAAATTGTAGAAATAGGCTCAAAGTACATTGGAAAGGATAAGTTACTTAGATATGGATTTAATTTATCTCCAATGTACAGGCGAAGTACAGCAAGAATAATTAGCATGTCAAAGGATTTGCTGTACGTGCAAATAAAATTACCAATTAGTTATAAGAATAAAAACTATGTAAACTCAATATTTGGAGGAAGCTTATTTTCATCTGTTGACCCAATTCCAATGGTTCAATTAATTAATATAATCGGTAATGATTATGTTGTTTGGGATAAATCGGCAGAAATTTATTTTAAAAAACCCGCTAAAGAAAATCTGTTCGCAGAATTCATATTTACAAATGTTGAAATAGATGAGATTAAAAATAGAATAAGAACTGAAAATGAAATTGAAATAGTTAAAATTGCTTCCCTCACAAACAAAGAGAAAACAATTGTTTATTGCGAGGTGAAAAAAACGATTTACATTGCTAAAAAATCATTTTACAAGAATAAGAAAGAAAAGAGGCAGCCAATAAAGCGTAAATTGCATTAAAGCACATTTTAAACGTACCGGTACATCCAATAAAAATGAAATTATTCAAAGCGTTCATTATTAACACATTACTCATTTGTAATGTGTTCTCACAAGTAACCATCAATGTTGATGAATTCTCTTCAAATCTGGACTACTTCAGTAGTTTTGGGAGTGGAACAGGAACAGTAAGCACCTCGATTAATCAAACAGAGTTTTCCAGTGGAACCAGCAGTTTAAACATTAACTATTCGTTCAATGCCGAGAGCAACTCATTTTTTACTATTCTTAAAAATTATGGCACCACACAACAAGATTATTCTTATATGGCAAAAGGTTTCTCTATTGACCATATAGGAGGGAATGCCAGTGATCAGATTGGTATTAGAATCTGGGAAGACATTAATGGAAATGGTTCTTTTGATGGAGACGATGAAGTTTATCAATCCGAAAATATCGTGATTGGCTCCTCCGACTGGACTACTTCTGCATTTGATATAAATTCCTTTACTAAGGTAGTTGGTAATGGAAATGGACTAATTGACCTAAATCGAATCAGAGCCTGGGATATCAAAATTTCAAACGCCACTTCTTCCGCTCACAGCGGAAATATATTAGTCGACAATTTCTCATTAGAATCAAGCTATACTCCCCCTTCCTCTGGATCAGCCAAATTAAACGGTGCTTTTATTCAGCTTTGGAATACATCTGGATGTGAATGTGGCGGATGGACACAAGCTCAATGGGATTCGGAGTTTGAAAAAATGAGAGATAATCAATTGGATTATTTGATTGTTCAGTACAGTATTTATCATGACTTAAGTTGGTATTCACCTTCCAGCATTCCTTCCGTTGTATACAAAATGAATACACTCAACTACATTGTAGCTGCTGCTGAAAAGGTTAACATGCAGGTGCATTTCGGTTTATATTTTGATGAAACATGGAATAGTTCCAATAAGTCATCAGCCACTACCTATTCGAGTATTTTATCCAAACATAAATCAGTTATTGATGAGTTGTGGGATTTGTTTGGAACAAGCTCTGCTTTTGGAGGTTGGTACATTCCGCAAGAGTTAAACGATTTGGAATGGCAAGGTGAACCTGATAAATCATTACTTTTTGAATGGGTAAAGGACATAACGGATTATACGGAAACTAAATCCTCGACAAAACCTATTATGATTGCGCCTTTTTTCAACTTATGGCTTCCTGCAGATCGGCTGGAGAATTGGTATGATGAATTGTTACAAAAAGCAGCCAACCTGGACCGTATTTATCCTCAGGATGGGGTTGGAATTACTCTTAAAAATCCAGAATACCACATTCCTCTATATTATTCTGCAATCAAAAGAGCTTGCGATAATAATGACAGAACATTCGGTGCCACTATAGAGACTTTTCAACAAACAAGTGGTTGGCCGGTTAATAATGGTTCATTCGCTGCTACCTCAACTGACATGCTATCATTAAAAAAGCAACTTTGGGCGGCCGAAGAGCAGCAACCTCATGAACTTATTCAATTTAGCTGGTCCTATATGCAACCAAATCTTTCTCCAGCATCAACACTGTTATATAATGATTATTATAATTATCTGGAAGATATTACAACAGTAACAAATGTTGATTTAGCGCTTAACCACTCCATTTCAGTTTATCCTAATCCAACAACTGGACACATATCAATAAACACGAAAAACAGATTAAAGAAAATAAAAATTTTTTCCATTAATGGAGTCTATTTGTTTAGCTCAGAATCTGAATATATAAGTCTAAACTCACTAAAAAGCGGGGTATATTTATTAAAAATAGAGCTTGATGACGGTGTTATTAATAGAAGAATAATCAAGAAATAAACTTTGTGACAAATGTTATCAGTTAATAAACTCTTATGAAAACCTTTCTTCATTAAAAACTCAGTTGTACTGATACAAAAGATCAGTATTTTAAATTCGCAAGCTCCTTTAGTTCGGCTTTAGGCCTCATATGCCCGTCGGGGGGAAGACTTGAAGCCACTACTTTACACGAATAGTATAAAATATTTATAAATTCGTTAGATAATTATTTTAAACTTTACAGAGCATTTAAGGAAAGGAAATGATACCGTTGAATGTGAGCTTTGGAATTTACGTCCTCCTTCCACAAGGATGGGCATTTATGATAACAATAATCCTAATCGAATGCCTGGGACTTAGCTACATTTTGACAAAAAAATGGTACAGTAGAAAAGCTTATAAGACTGCCATTTTCCCCAATCTGATTAGTGGAATAATTGGTTTTATTGGTTCGATAGTCATGAATGGAGGTTGGTGGTTAGTAGTTTGGTTTCCCTGGGTAAGTTATAATGAAGTAAGAGGACCCGAAGGATTTAAATCGTTAGCGATTTTTTATGGGATTGCTTTCGTATTGACATTACTGATTGAAGGATTGGTAAATTACTTAATTTTGAAAAATGACTTTAAGAAAAGTAAAATCATGAAGACAACAATTATTGTTAATATCATTAGCTATGCGATTGGTTCTTCAGCAATGTATTCATACAGTTTTTAGAAAATGAAAATAACACTCTGCAACACAATCCATACGAAATGCCCTCAAGGAAATTAAGCATAACTTCAGGCTCAAATAAAGAAATAATATGATTTATGCTATACTTTCAATATTAGTCTCTTTTATTATTGCTTTCGGTAGACAAATTTCTGTATTTGGAAAGATAGAGTCAGGACTCTGGTTTTTCTCAAAATTTGAAAAAAAGAGATTGGTTTTCACCTTATTCAGTGTTGTATCTGGAATAATTTCAGTGACTGTTTATTCAATTGAAACCACAACAGCAGTTCTATTAAGCCTAAGTCTGGTTTTTCTTCTTTTCAGTTATTTTTTTGACATGCGTTATTTCTTCCCTGAAATCAACAAAGTGACAAGAACTAATGCCGAAAATGTTGATATTGACAAGAATACCAAAATAATCGGCTTAACACTTAATAAATCTTCAGTAGCATATCCATTAAATGAAGCTGTAATACCAAGACATATTATCATAGACAAAATTGACGATAAACAGGTACTAATCAGCTATTATGCTTTATGCCAGAGTGCATTGGCTTTTGACACTAAGGTTGGCAACAGAGAGCTGTTCTTTAGAGTAGCCGGTGTGTGGCGAAGAAATATGATTATTTATGATACCAAAACGTATAGTCTTTGGCAACAAGCTACTGGAGAATGTATTTATGGTGCATTAAAAGGAAGGCAACTGGAATTACTTTCCGGAGAAAATATGACTTGGGGAGAATGGAAAACAAAGCACCTTAAAACAGAATTTGCAATAGAATGTAAAGAAGCGAGAAAAGGTTACCTGTCAAGAGAAAAAATGAATAAATTAATCAATAAAGCAACCTACAAAATTATAGTCCCGGGTTTTACCGACCTATCTGATTTACCTGAACGAGAAACTGTTTTTGGAATCAAATACAATGGAATTTCAAGAGCATACCCTAAATCACTTCTGAAAGAAATGAAGAATTTTGAAGACAATTATGCAGGTAAGGTTCTGCAACTAAAACACAATCAATCAGCTGACTATTTGTATGCAGAAGAAAAGGATAACAGCAATAAGATTATTGTTGAAAAGCATTGGTGGTTAGGTTGGAAAGAATTTCACCCTTATACAGAAATATGGAAAAAATAACTACACAACAACGCATATATCTTATGGCAATCGGAAGGCTGATCACAGGTTTTTCGCTCCGCAGTCAGCTTTGGTTTAAGAAGACAGTAAAGTGTTAAGAAACCGCCGCAAGGCATATGCAAAAAGTGTAGTATTAATTAAAAACAGAACTTAAATTATAAGAAATGAAGCGATTAAGAATAGCATTAGACTGGACTCCTAACATTAATCATATTGGATTATTTATTGCGAAAGAATTAGGATATTATCAAGAAAAAGGAATTGAAATTGAAATTTTAAATCCTTTTGAAGATAATTATAAAATAACTCCGGGTAAAAAGTTAGAATTGGGCTTAACTGACTTTGCCATTGCACCTTTTGAAACTGTAATTAGTCTCAACAACAAAAAAAACATTGTGGATGCAATTGCTGTTTTCGCCATTTTACAAGAGGACATTAGCAGTATTGCTTCACTGAAAGAATCTAATTTCGAATCACCAAATTCCCTGGACGGAAAAATATATGCGTCTTACAAAGCTCGCTATGAAGACCATATTGTGAAAGAAATGGTTAAAAATGATGGTGGAACCGGAAATATGGAAATAATTTATCCTGACAAGTTAGGAATATGGAATACACTTTTAGAGGGTACGGCAGATGCAACCTGGATATTCGATAATTGGGAAGGTATTGAAGCAAATACTATGAAAATAGAACTAAATAAATTCTCAATGTCCGATTTTGGTATTCCATATTGTTATTCTCCTGTTATAATTGCCAGAAACAACCAAATAGTAAGTAATAAAAATGATTATTCTCTTTTTATCCAAGCAACTCAAAAAGGTTATTCTTATGCAGTTAAAAACAAATCTAAATCCGTGAAAATTCTAAGAGAATATTTAACTGATTATGATAAAGCAAATATTGATGTTATTAGCTCACTTAATTTAACAGCTCCATATTTTGGTGATGATAAAGAATGTGGGTTTATGAAACCTGAAAGAGTAGATGTTTTTTTAAAATGGCTGGTAAAACACAAATTAGAGAATGAAAAAATTATTGAGCAGAACTTATTCACGAATAATTTATTAGAATAGCAACCACTGCTGAAAATGCAAATAAAAAATAGGATAAACAGCAATAAATAAAAGTTTTATGCCAGCATCAAAGTGAGTTGTTAAACGAAAGTGGGTAGCATTAAAATCGGCTACTTTTAATGCTCAAACCGTCAGATTATAACAAGTTTACCACTTAACAAATTTTAAAGTATTCTATAACTTATAATTTAAATTACAGAACCGAAAAAAACAAAATAGAAGATGGAATACTTTTGGATAATTTTTTTAATAATACATTCCTTTTACTCAATACGCATCTCGATAAAAATAATTCAATCTAAAGAAATTAATAAATTCCAGAAAAAAGCACATATTATTTTAACATGGCTAATCCCGTTTATCTGGGGAAATATTGTTAAAAATTTAATAAAAAAAAGGGAGTTTAAAACTATAACTAAAAAAGATAGAAAACATAAGATTTCATTTTTTGGCGGTGGCGGCGGATACGGTGGTAGCGGATACGGTGGTAGCGGATACGGTGGTTTTGGCGGTGGAGGTTTTGGCGGCGGCGGAGCAGGAGGAAGCTGGTGATAGCGACTTTTAAAAAGCTGTTAACACAGGGGTAATTCGTTCGAACAAGTTCTCATGAACTAAGTTACTTCGTGAAAAACTCAGTTTTTCGCATGCTCGGTTAGTTCGGCTAATGGCCTCATATGCCCTTCGGGGGAGCAAAAGCTCCGACGATAAATGTCGGAATCCTGATTGAAAACATCAGGACTTTACACGAAAGCCATTAAATATTTTTAACTTGGTGAGGTAATTACACAAACCTTTAACTACAATTTCATGAGATTATGAAGAAAGCAAAATTTATCCTATCAATATCGTTATTGATGCTTATTGCTAGTTGTCAAAATAGAAAAAATAGAGCCTTTACATTAAATTCAAAAGTAAATAGCTACCTACATATATCCCATACTCGGACGAATTCTGATCCTCTCATGGATAGTTTAGTTGAAAAACTCAACTATGATAAATTTGATATGTTATGGTTAGGTGGAGATTTAGCTGTGCTTACATCTTCCTCTGAAAATACAATGGCTCATATTGACTCAATTTTTGACCTTGGAAGTGAAAAAACATTATGGACACTTGGAAATCATGATTATTCAAACTTGGAAAGAATTAAGCGATTTACAAAGAGACCTAGATATTATTCTACCCATCAAGATGGAATTACCTTGATTGTCTTAGATACTCAAGACAGCTTGAGCAATATAGTAGGTGCACAAAGAGAGTTTTTAAACAACGCTTTAGATACAATTCAAAAATCAACTCATTTGATTATTTTACATCATAAATTAATTTGGATGCATGACAATCCGGATTTAGCCCCTAAAGCCTCTTCCATTGCAAATGGAGGTTTGGGTAGTTGTTCTTATTGTATAAACCCAAATAATTTCTACTCCGAGATTTATCCTAAATTAATTAAGATTAAGGAAAAAGGAATAGAAGTTCTGTGTATTGGCGGAGATATTGGGTTTAAGGCAAAAGAATTTGAATATGTCACTCCTGAAGGAATACATTTTCTAGCTTCAGGAATTAAAGGAAATGGAGAAAACAATAAGGGACTCCTGTTTCGACATAACCCGGCAAACAATAGTTTAACTTGGGAATTCAAATTAATTACGGATTTGTGAAATGAAAGAATAAATTAGAGTGATTAAATTCTAAGATTATAATTCCTGTATTAGCTTACTATAAAAAATTACCGCTATTGCTTAGGAATATCCCATCACTAGTATTCATTGGAATTGCTCGAGTACTGTAAGCTTCACAAATCACTTTCAATAGACTGCCCATTCCTGAACTAAATATCGACTTGACACTTGAATAAAAAAATCAATCTTCTAATTTTTTAAATAGAATAAGAGTGTGATATTGACATTAACATCATAATTAATTCATAACTTTGCGTTTTGTCGAAAAAATAACCAACAATAGGATTAATTCTAAATAAAATGAAAACTACTTTTTTATCTACCTTACTGGCATTTCTAACTGTTTTTAGTGTCACTGCTGGAAACCAAAATATTGCCAACTTAATTACATCATCCGATTGGGATGCACTTTTCCCAAATAGAGCGCAAGCTGGTCACCCTCAGGGAGCAACAGATGATTTTTATTCCTATGCGAAATTTACCTCAGCAGTGGATGAAATTTCTAATTATTCTGTAACGTTCTCTTCAGGGCCCAACGGTCAAGGGACTTCGGTTGCTGTAACAAAAGCTGGAACAGGTTCATGGACGTATCTTATAACGGGTTCTTCTTGGTCTGGTGCCGACTATACAGTAGATTATTCTACATTCTGTAATACTGGCAATGATTTCGATGACAAAAGAGAACTTTCAGCTTTCTTAGCAAACATAAGTAAAGAAACAAATGCTGGTTGGGAAGAAGCTGGATCAGGAACTTATGGAGACCGTGCAAAATGGGGGCTTTATTATTTAAGAGAACTTGGACCAGGGACCACCTCAACAGAAAGACAACAAAACCGATCGACAAACTGTTATAATTCGGGTGCCTCAACAATTGATTATCAACCTGTATCTGGAAAATGTTACTATGGAAGAGGTCCCATTCAATTATCATGGTATTATAATTATGGAAACTTCAGTGAATTCCTTTACAACAATACAAGCCTAGTATCCAACCCAGATGCAGTTGAGCAAGATGGTGAGTTAGCCTTTTTAAGTGCTATTTGGTTTTGGATGACCCCACAATGTCCAAAACCCTCATGTCATCAAGTAATGCAAGAAATTTATGATGAGTCAGCGACCTCTTATTCAAAATCTAAAATGAGTAAAAAAGGTTTCTTACATACAGTAAATATTATAAACGGAGATTTAGAATGTCGTTCTGCTCCAGGGTGGATAGATAAGCCTTTATTGAGATCACAACTTTATAAGCATTACATGTCGGTTCTAGGTTTTACCGCAAGTGAAATTGCAAATGAGGATTTAGGGGATTACTCCACTATATGTAATGAAGGTAGTTTTATGGAGAACTATACTTCCTGTGACTTTCAAAATGTTGTTATAAACAACTGTTCATCACCTGCATTAGGAGCGGATGTTGAGCTTTCAGGTGGTTCTGCTAGCTTAAATGCAAATGTTACCCTTAAAAGTGGTGAAACAATTGCTTGGTACAAAGACAACGTTTTAATTGAAGGAGCAACAAGCACGACTTACACAGCAACTGAAACAGGGACCTATAAAGCTGTTGTTACTGGAGATGATTGTACTAAAGAAGATATAATAATTGTTTCAGCTGAAGTATTTATTTGTTCAGAACCTTCACTCCCTAAATATACAGAATTAGTAAGTGGAAGTGTAACTTTAGATGCTAATATAACACTTGCAGATGGTGAAACAATTGCTTGGTATAAAGACGATGTGTTAATTGACGGTGCAACAAGCACGACTTACACGGCGACCCAAGCTGGAACATATAAGGCGGTTACCACAAGACCAGGGTGTACCGGAGAAGACGCTATTGATGTTTATAATGAAGGTGAAGGACCAACTTGTTCAGTGCCTGCATTTGAAGATACAGTAGAACTTATTGGAGGATCTGCTACTTTAAATACAGGTATAGAGGAACTTCAAGAAGGTGAATCAATTGCATGGTATAAAGACGGAGTTCAGATTTCGTTTCAAACTGGAACTTCTTACACTGCTACTGCAGTTGGAACGTATAAAGCAGTTGTAACTGGAGATGAGTGTACGGAAGAAGATGAAGTTGTTGTTGCTGTAATTTGTTCTAAACCAAACTTAGGTAGTAACAAATCATTTACTGGAGATCCAGTTATTTTAGATGCGAACATTACTCTAAAACCAGGTGAAACATTGGCATGGTTTAAGGATGGAATTCAACAATGGGGAACTAGTGGAACTACATTTACTGCTAATGCTTTAGGAACATATAAGGCAGTTGTTACAGGAACACAAAACTGGACTACTGTATGTACTGCTGAAGACGAAGTTGAGGTTACTGAAACTGTATGCTCAGAACCAGCATTAGGAGAAGATCTTAAACTTTGTCAAGGTACCACTATTACATTAGATGCGAACGTTGTTCTTGAAACAGGAGAAACACTCAAATGGTATAAAGATGATGTTGAAATAACAGGTGAATCATCCACAACCTATACTGTAGACGCCGTTGGAACATATAAAGCAGAAGTTAATGCTACTGATGGATGTTTAAGATCAGATGAAATCGTTATAGGAGATGGTGGTGCTCAAACGCTTGTAGTTTCAGCATCAAACGATGGAGAATTCTGTCCATCAGGCGCTAATTCAGACGTTACATTAACCGTGACAGGTGGCGAAGGCGAGTATGCTTTTTATGACGTTCCTGAAGAAGGAGAAGCATTAGCAACTGGAGCATCTTTCGTTGTAAACAGTATTCATGTTTCAAATGGTGAAACAAAAACGTTTTATGTACAAGAACCCAGTGGACCTCCTATCTCACTTGGAGGTAGCGAGTCCGTTAATAGTTCATCTTTTGCTAACCTTTCAACGAATAATAACTGGAATAACTACAGAGTAGTTGTTGAGGTATTAGAAAAAGTTACTCTTGAGTCTGTTGATATTGTTTTAGATGATATCTGGCCAGTCCCCGTTTCTCCTGCAATAGTTGTAACAGTTTACGAATTAGGTACAAATAATGCTGTTGTGACAAAAACTGTAGAATTAGATGGTGATGATATTTTATATGTTAATGGTACTACACATCCTTTAAACAAAATCCAATTAGACCTTGAAATACCTGAAGGGAACTACGAGATATCATTCATTGGAAGTACATTTGCATTTAATACTTCACAGTCAGGTGTTGACTTCAGTGATCCAAAATTCACTTCAGAAGGAGTTGTAGAAATCAAGGGAGTTAACCTACCAACAGGATGGAATTATCCAGAGGTTGACGGAACACATCTAGGTATTTACAACTGGGTGTTCAAATCTGGATCAGCTGGCGCGTGTGGAAGAGCTTCTATCGATGTGACATCGAGATGTGGAGTTGGATTTAATGAAGTTTTAGGAAGTGAAATTTCAGTATACCCTAACCCGGCTACTGATGTTGTCAATATTGATTTAGGAAATATTAATGCAGAAAATAGCGTTATCGAACTGTATAGCTCTGTTGGACAATTAGTAATGTCTAAAAATATTGTTTCGGTTTCTGGAAATCAAACTCAGTTTGAAACAACCGATTTAGATGGAGGATTATACTTTATTAAAGTACTCACAGAAGGTAAAATATATACATCAAGTGTGGTTATTACGAAATAAAATTTGATGCATCTATATTTAAAGCCACTCATTGAGTGGCTTTTTTTGTGGTGTAAACTTTAAGTCATTGCAAAAAGGATTTGGATAAAATCATCATCATTATGGCGGAGGAATATACGTTTACCGAATAAAATGCATTGAATAAGGCTCCTTAAATAACACGAAAAAATGTATTATCGATAAATTGAAAAATATGTTAAATATTGAACTCGTTGTTAATTTTTGAGTAAATTATTATTGAAAAATTAAATTAAATGCAATGGGGTATATGGGTTTTGGAATGAGAAGAGAGTTCTACACAAGAGACTCTCATGAAGCGTTCAAAAGGTGGAAAAAACCTGGTAAAAACAAGTCCCGTAAAAAACCACCCTTGCCTAGGCTTTCAAAGGAAGGACTAGAACAACTCAAAATAGCGCTCAAACAAAAAGCTTTTATCCAAAACATAAAGCTTTTGGTTATGTTTATTATAGTTTCTGCTGTTGTTTTAACTATGTGGTACATTTTCTTCTGGAAATAAAAACGAATAACTCTAAACGTTGTAGTTAGTTAAAAACTCAGAATAAACAGGATGCATAAAGAAATTTTTAGAAAAGTTGAATGGAAAGACCTTAAAGGTTTGACAATTAAAGAAATGCTTATTGAGAATAACTTAACCATTCCATGGGCTATTTCTTAATGGATTTTAGCCTACTATGAATATTATTGGTTTGCCCTACCCTGTTCAGCATTTTTCTTTTTAACGGGTTTAAGGCAAGTGCATAACGGTTTTCATAATTCATTAGGAACTAATAAATTTTTAACGTGGCTTTCTCTGTACATTAATAGTGTTTTGATGTTTGCATCAATACATGCAGTGAAATTTAATCATTTAAGGCACCACAAATATTGTTTATCCGAAGAAGATCAGTAGGGTAAATCAGCTCATATGACTTGGTGCGGTGCAATTTTATATGGGCCAATACACATGTTCAAAATTCATCAAATCACTTGGAAACTAGGGAACAACAAGTACCGAAGAAATTTGATTTTTGAACTTATTTCAATTGTACTTTTTACTTCCTTTAAATTCTATTTTGATATTCACTGGCTAATTTATCATGCTATAATTATGGTAATTGGCGAATTCCTAATGGCCTTCTTTGCTGTTTGGACAGTTCATCATGATACTCATGACAATCCTGAATTGGCTAGAAATCAAAGAAGTGGTTGGAAAAACAAAATAACTTTTAGCATGTTTTATCACCTTGAACATCGATTATTCCCTGCTGTTCCCACTATTAAACTTCCCGAGTTGGCTAGGCGAATTGATGAATCCATACCTGAAATTGAAAAAAAGCAAATTTTTTAAAGCCTTCTAAAACAAGGGAGGAAATCAAGCTACCGAATGTGCCCCGATGTATTTATTTCTCGGAATGTCACTTTACATTTTGATGTTTTTCTACTTCCTTAAGGATGTGCGAAAAATAATAGCCCTTATAAAATGAGAACTGTTGATAACAAAGGGATAACTAAACACATTATCTATTAAGTTAATTACGCTTAAATTAATAGCTTTGAATCCTATATCCCGTGAATCACTAAACCATTTTTAAAATGAGAACTTTGAATCAAATTATAAGGTTAATCTCACTACTATTGATTGCTTTTCCTTTGGTAATATCATGTAACGAGAAAAAAGGAGAGAGAAACCTAGAGAAAGAGCATTCTGAACTAAAAGAAAACCTTAACGACTCAATATACGGTTACCATATAGATTCTGTACAGTGCATTAAAGAAACCATCAAACAAAACCAAAGCCTTTCTGATATACTTGCTCCATATCGCATTTCGTACAAGACAATCCATGAAATTGCAATGGCCTCAAAAACGGTTTACGATGTAAAAAAATTGGCTACAAAAAAACAATATGAAATTATTTGTTCCAAAGACTCCATACCTAAAGCAAAATGCTTCATTTATCACCCTAACCAAGTTGATTATATTGTATACAAATTTGACGACTCTGTTTCTGTATCAAAAAGAAAATTTGAAGTTTCACGGGTGACAAAAACGACTTCAGGAAAAATTAATTCTTCACTTTACAAAACATTAATTGATAGCGGAAACAGTCCTAAACTAGCGATTGAACTTTCGGAAATATATGCCTGGCAAATCGATTTTTTTGGTATCCAGAAAGGGGATAATTATAAAATCATATTTGATGAGTTGTATGTTGATGATGAATTCATAGGTGTTGGAGAAATTAAAGCAGCGTATTTTGATCACATGGGATCTGGCTACTATGCGTTTCTGCATGAACAAGACAGCATTACGGAATATTTTGACGAAACTGGAAATAGTCTGCGAAAAGCGTTTCTTAAGGCTCCTCTAAGTTATCGTAGGATCAGTAGTAAATTTTCTCGCAATCGTTTGCACCCAATCTTAAAGCGCAGAATGCCACATCTTGGCGTAGATTACGCTGCATCTCAAGGAACACCTGTGTATTCTATTGGGGATGGGAAGGTTATTAAAGCTAAGTATACTGGTGCTGCAGGTAACTATGTAAAAATCAAACACAACAGTGTATATACTACTGGATATTTGCACTTGTGGAAATTTGGAAAAGGAATCCGTCCTGGATCTTATGTAAAACAAGGTCAACTTATTGGTTACGTGGGAAGTACAGGTAGATCCACGGGGCCTCACTTGGATTTCCGAATCTGGAAAAATGGACAAGCAATAGATCCTCTTACTTTAAAACCTCCTTCTGCAAAACCAATTGAAGAGGAATATAAAATATCTTATTTCAAAAATATGGAGGAGTATAAAAACGAGTTAAGTAAAATTGACGTTTCTCCTATTTAGAAAATCTCTATAATAGAGACCTATCTAAACAGCATAACCTCGGTTGGTTTAATCTTTGTTTTCTTAGATGGATGTCTTCTCTGTGACTGAAAAAGGAAATTACTTATACCCCTTCTAATTCATTTAACCCGTTTTCTGGTTAAAACAAAACAGCATGTTTCTTTGTATGAATAAATAAACGATAAACTGAACTGGTTTGGAGAATCTTAAAATCATTGCTCATAGAGGTGCTTCGTTTGATGCTCCAGAAAACACATTGGCAAGTGTGCATTTAGCATGGACACACGGTATTAACTTTGTTGAAGTTGATGTGAGATTGACCAAGGACAATATTTTAGTCGTGTTTCACGATGAGACGACAATTCGATTCAACAAAATAGACAAATCAATAAGTGAATATTGTTTTGAGGAGTTATTAGCCATAGACGTTGGGCTATTCAAAGGTGAGCAATGGAGAAACGAATCCATCCCCACTTTAGAAAACGTTTTAAAAACGATTCCTACAAACGGGACATTGGTTGTTGAACTTAAGGATGGAACTGAAATGAAAAATGCTTTGGTTCAACTGGAGAAAAGGAATGCTACTATTTGGAAGCAATTGGAATTCATTTCCTTTCATTATGAAACCATTTGTATGGCTAAAAAAATATTCCCCAACAACAAATGCCTTTGGTTACTGGATTTAGATTACAACTTAGAAACCAAGCAAAACACGCCTTCAATCAAGGATATAATTCATAAAATCAAGCAACACGATTTAGACGGAATTGATGTTTTTGCCGGAGAGATGGCCAATGAATCATTTTTCAAAACGATGCATCAGGAAAAGTTTGAAATTTATTTATGGACCATTAATACAGTGGAACATGCTCAGCAATATCTTCCTTTTTCTCCGCACGGCCTAACAACGGACAAACCCAAATGGATGAAAGAGCAGTTAAATATCATACATGGCAAATGACTTAGAAAATATACATTGGGACATCGTAATTATTGGTGGAGGAGCTACCGGATTGGGTTGTGCCATTGATGCTGCATCAAGAGGGTATAAAACACTTTTATTGGAAAAAGAAGATTATGGAAAAGGAACTTCTGGTAAAAGTACCAAATTAATACACGGAGGTGTAAGATATCTGCGACAAGGAAATATATCTCTGGTTTTAGAATCGTTGGAAGAACGTGCTCTTCTTAAAAAAAATGCACCCCATATTGTTCATGATTTAAAATTGATAGTGCCCACTTACAAATGGTGGGAAAACCCTTTTTATGGAATTGGCTTAAAAATATACGACTGGTTAGCCGGTAAGGAAGGCATAGGAAATTCTAAAATCCTTTCTAAAAAAGAAACTGTCCACCTGTTGCCCAACATAAGTCAAAAAGGGTTGCGTGGTGGTGTGATTTATCACGATGCACAGTTTGATGATACACGCTTATTAATCAATATGATGCAAACGGCAAAAGAGCAAGGGGCAACTGTTTTAAATTACCATGAATTTTTAAGTTTTACCAAAACCAAAGAGGGTACAATAGATGGTGGAAAAATTAACGACACCAGGAATCAGAAACAATATACCGTTAAAGCCAAAGCAATCGTAAACGCTACAGGTGTATTTTCAGATTCTATTCGAAACATGAATAAAAATACCGTTTCCAAAATAATAACCAGTAGTCAGGGAGTACATATTGTATTGGATAAACATTTTTTACCTGGAGATGCTGCAATTATGATTCCTAAAACGGATGATGGCCGTGTGCTTTTTGCTGTACCCTGGAATAATAAAGTGATTATAGGAACTACTGATACTCCTGTTGAGGAATATTCATGCGAACCAAAGCCTAAAAAGGAAGAAATTGATTTTTTACTCACGCATACCGCTAAGTATTTGACCAAAGCTCCATCAAGAAGTGATGTTAAAAGCATTTTTGCTGGTTTACGTCCGTTAGTAAAAAATGGAAATACAGAAAATACAAAATCAATCTCCAGGAAACATGTTATTGAAGTGAGCAATAATGGTTTAATCACCATTGCTGGAGGAAAGTGGACAACCTATCGTAAAATGGCTGAAGATACTATTGATAAATCTGCAATAATTGCCGGGTTACCATATGTAAAATCAAATACAGAATGTTTGCATATCCACGGTTATTCAAACAAGATTCTACCCAATGACTTTTTAGGTGTTTACGGAACAGATGCCGATTTAATTTTAGAGTTAATTGAAAAAAGGCCTGAATTAAAGGAAAAGATACACCCTGATTATGCTATTATCAAGGGTCAGGTGGTTTGGGCCATCCATAACGAAGATGCCAAAACAATTGAAGATCTTTTAGCAAGACGTTCACGGCTTTTGTTTTTGGATGCAAAAGCCAGCATTGAGTGTGCAGAGGGTGTTGCTGAAATTTTTAAACAGGAATTAAACCTTAGCGATGAATGGAAACAGGAGGAAGTTCTTGGTTTTACAAAACTTGCCAAACAATATTTATTACATTAAGTCATAACTCTCCTTCCTAATCCCACCAAACATAAACTAGCCGTGCAATAAAAACGACAAAACTAATTGTAG
>Ga0160423_10001682_pt1 | contig 18506 bp, 12 predicted proteins | sample CRUFie14St8metaG_FD_108191 | JGI IMG/M metagenome (GOLD analysis project Ga0160423, IMG submission 108191) | Marine microbial communities from the Costa Rica Dome - CRUD Field 142mm St8 metaG | ecosystem: Environmental > Aquatic > Marine > Oceanic > Photic zone | place: Costa Rica: the Eastern... | reverse complement strand
GGATAGACAACGATGGCGACCTTTTCTACGATACGCAAGATGACTCATGCGACTATTCAATTGGCTCTCGAGAAATGTCGAAATACTTTGTCACTGGGTACAAATTTGGATCAGGATACTATCATTATGACTTCCTGCTTCAGGAGGCAACATACGAGGGAACTGTGGTTCTAGAGAACGATGCACCTTCAATTAGCGTCGATGAGTCGAGCGATACCTCATTCAAGAGAACAGTCACAATCACAGGTTCAGCATGGGACGGTGAATGGATAGGAGTCTACCCGTCCGCAGAGGAATCCATGTGGGCGCAGAAGGGATATGTTCACAGGGTTGAGGTCAAGGACCCATTCACTGGCTCTTGGTATCACGCAGGAATCGCTACCGATACCTCTGGAATGGCTGCGGGAGAAGTCACAGGGACAAAGCATCCGTTCAGAACATGGGAATACTCTTTGGACATGTCTACGTATCCTGAGGACGACTATGTCTTTGAAATACGGTCCTTCGACGGACTCGACTACAGTGAAATCATAACGAAGACTGTTAAACTCAACACACAACCCCCCTTGGTATCCATTTCAGAGCCAGCAGATTCAACAACCCACAGGAATGATAACAAGAAAATAACGTTCACTGGGACAGCAAACGATGACTATGGATGCCCGACTAACTGCGGTGCCGACATACAAAACGTATTTTTTGTTATTGAGGGATCGGAATATTACAGCGATACACCAGCTGACGCCTTATGGTCTGGGAATACATGGACCTACGAATGGAGCTACGCCGCCCTCCCCAGAATCTCGGATGATTACACTTTCACCATATGGGCATCTGACTCAGATTTTTGCGTGGGAATCGTGGATGAATGCAACCCAGTGGTAATGACTTTAACAATCGACAATGAAAATCGAAACCCACTGATACAACTGTCCCAACCTGTGGACGGAACATACGTGGAGGCATCAGATAACACAGTGATTTCGGGAGTCGCCCAAGACCCTGATGGCCTGGTAAACAGGATAGACATCGAAATTCGAGACCCCATTGATGGCATCATCATTGATACAATCACCCTCACGGGTTCAGAAATTGATGGTAATTATTGGTCCACCCAATGGGACTCCGGGAATTTACAACATGATCGTCCATACACTATCTATGCACGTAGTTTTGATGGCATCGGATACTCACAATGGGACCAGACCGAGTTCATCGCAGACAACCCACCGAACAAAGACAATAATCGGCCAGTATTCGACAACACAGGTTGGGAACGAGAGTTCACGCTGTATTGCGATGCTGAGAACCTAGACCTTCTGGATCGGTGCACATTTGCAACAATCGACCTAAATGACCATTTTTCAGACCCTGATGTTGAACAGGACATTATCCTGGCAGTTGTCGATGACCAACATGCCATTGGCATTAGAATAGACTCGTCAGGCATCGCTACCTACGATCCTGATGTGATGGCCTTCTACACTACGGACATGTCTGAATGGACTATGGAAAACGTCGTGTTTATCGCACAAGACGTCTTTGGGTCAAAGGTCCAGTCAGATCCTGTCGATTTCATCGTGATCCCAACAATATTTTCTGTCAATGCCCCGGATCAAACCTCAATAGGATCTGGTGATAATGGAATATTATTCGACGGAACTGGCATTCCAGGTAGGGCTGTCACTGCCTACATTGATTCAAATCCCGCTAATTCGACGGTAGTCAGAGATGATAGCACGTGGGAACTTCTCATACCATCAAATAGGATCATCGGTGCCGTGACCCCCCAATTCACCATGGGGGTTGGCACACCAATCGATGGCGTGACGATATCGGATGGCTCAGGTGACGATGATGGACTCCCACTGGGATTAATTGGAGCCCTAGTCTTGTTGATGGTAATTCTAGTCGCTACTGGTGCAAGATTTATCGAGTTTGGTGAAGAAGAGGGAATCCAAGAAGACGATCAGACTGAAGATCAGAGGTATGTCAAAGACGCAGACAATCCTGGTTGGCTGTGGGATATAGAGGCTGGAGAATGGGTTCCTGAGGGCGAAAGTTGAGTATTACCCTGCCACGATCATCTGTAAACAATCCTTTTCATTGAGAAGGGCGTAAGCCAAAATCGTGTCTCGTCACAATACCGCCCGGCCTGGTGTGCAAATCCGCATACTGCTCCATCTTAGGGACTATGCTGATTACCGGGATCGGGTCGAAGTACCATTTGCACTATCTCAGATGGGTATCGCGAATGCTGTGTCAATTGCTAGGTCGAACGTACCTAGGGCGATTAGCTCCTTGAAGGAATCGGGTTATGTTATCGAAAGACAGGCACATATCACAGGAGTCACAAGGAAAAGAAAGGCATACTTCCTAACTGATGAAGGGGTGTCGCTTTCCGACGAAGTATGGGAATCAGTGTCGGAAAAATTCGTGAAAACCATTAATTCTGGAGGGGTAGTTGAAGAACTCTCAATAGCGGATTTGGTATCAAAATCAGAGATCGATCTACGGCATGTTGACATTCTGAGGTACATGGACGATGATGCGACAATCGATCTAACAAGCCTAAACCCAGATCTAATTGAGAGGGACCTGACCAAACACATTGAACGGCAATTTGTCTCATCTCTGGCGGACATGCCTCGTGTCAAGCAATTTTTTGGGAGAGACAGGGAGTTAGATCAAATCGCAACCCTTCTCGAACAATCATCAACATCTGTGATTGTCCCAGGAATTGCTGGAATTGGCAAAACAGCCCTAGCTGTCAAAGTGATTGAACGCTTCACTCATAGGAGGAATCTCCTATTCCATAGATGCCAGGAGTGGGATGGATCACGCGCCTTTTTGGAGGCTATTGGAGAGTGGCAGGGCCTACTGGGCCAAACGGAGTTGTCAGATTATCTTCAGGGTGCACAAACTCCCAGTCCTTCTATTTGCTCAAATCTAATCATCGAGGGGTTGAATAGATCACCATCTTTGGTGGTAATTGACGACGTACACAAAATAAGCGACGAAGCTCTAGCAACCATCCTAATTTCTGTCTCCAATAGGATAGATGAATGTAAGCAGTCAGGAATAGTCCTCTTCACGAGATCATTCAGGAGGATGATCCCCGAATTCGACACCAGGGGCAGGAGGGTCTCCACCTACCTGAGGCTCGAGGGCCTTGATCGCGATGCGAGCAGGCAACTCTTGAGTTCAATGCCCTCCATAGAGGACCCTGACTTCTCTCACATTTATGCCCTATCTAGGGGACACCCTCTTGTACTGGAACTGATAAATAGAGGAAACTTGGCCAATTCAGTACACACAACCCTTGAAGCATTCATAGAGAAGGAGATATTCAGCAGGCTCAACTCAGATGAAAAGAACATACTGGGTGCTATCTCTGTGTTCAGGGAGCCCATCCCCTTGGAGGCACTTCCCGGGAAAACAACCTCGGACTCGATTGAGAGCCTCATCGATAGAGGCCTAGCACGAAGGGCAAACCAAGATGAGTTAGATGTGCACGATTTGGTCAGAGAATTCTCATCTAGGTCTATGGATGAACAAATACAACGAGACTTGCATAAACACGCTGCCGAATGGTACGGAAAAAAGTCAATGACGACCGGAGACAGGATAGAACATTTTCATCATCTGAACATGGCCAACGATCTCGAGGCCCTTTCAGGAGTTCTGAAAAGCCACGGCCGGGATTTAGTGAAAGGCGGTCATACAGAACTACTCGGAATTTTAAGGGCCATAGAGGATAACGGACTTGACCCAGATACACAATCAATGGTGCATGAGCTCTCTGGGGAAATTTTACTCATTCAAGGAATATGGGACGAGGCAGAGAAGGAACTCGACTCAGCAGCATCCATTGCAAAGCGCATGAAGGATCCAAAAAGAATGTCGAGAATCCTCTCAACTCAGGCCGATTTAGAGGTCAAGCGCGGTGCTTTGGACGATGCTCTTGAGACCCTGAGGCAAGCATTGGGCCTTCAAATCAAAACAAATGACGCCAAGGGTGCTGCAGACTCATATATCAGCATGGGAGCAATATTCAGGCAAAGGAGAGACGATCGTAGGGCAAGAGAGGTTTATGAGAACGTGGAGGAGATGTTGATGGTTGAAGATGCAGGGAAATTGATATCAGCACGGTTGAGATTAGCCGATGGCTTCCTTGAGATCGGAGAGTCTGAGAAAGCAAGGAAGCATGCTATGGGCGTACACGATTTGTCCTTGGAATTGAATGAGCACCAACTACACGCACGATCGAGGGTCATACTGGGCAGGTACTATGCGAAGACGAGGGACTCAGAACTATCCCTGCTGCATTACAACGCGGCACTTGAGACGTTCTCCGAAGAGGCCAACCCGACCAATGCCGTTGAGACAGAGATGCTGCTCGGCCAGGTTCTGGTTGACGTTGGTAGAACCTCTGAGGCATCAGAACACTACCTAGATGCCCTTTCAATCGCTGAAGCGAACGACTTCAGGCTATTACAAGCGGAAATTCTCGCTCGGTTAGGGACAATCAGGGGTGATAGATCCGAGAGGGTCGCCTACCTGCAAAGATCCCTTTCCGTATTCAAAGACCTAGGGGCCCACACTAGGATGAAAGAAATTCAAAACTCAGTTCACAGGGCTTTGATGGGAAGGTAATCAGTGATCCATCGAAATCCTCTTGCTTGCATCCTCCCCTATGCTATGAGTAAATTCGGGACCTTTCTTTCCGGAAATTGATAGGTCGCCATCAAAGAAATCATGAATTTTCATCAAAACTTCGCTTTCTGCTATGTGAGGGGCGTTGTTTTTCTCAGATAGGTGGCAGAGCACGATAGATTTCGTTGATGCTGTGACTACTTCACGCAGGATGTTTGCTGTCTGGAGGTTGGAAAGGTGGCCACCGCGGCCAGAGATCCTTCTTTTTAGCGAATCGGGATAAGGGCCATTGAGAAGCTTATTTTGATCATAATTCGCCTCGATGGAGATATGAGAACAGCCTTTCAGATGCTTTTTCAACTCATCGGTGGCTTCACCTAAATCAGTGACATAGGCTGCCCTTTCCCCTCCAGTGAAAATGATGAATGCAACATTATCTGCATTATCGTGGGGCACTGGAATCGGCATGACGCTAACATTGTTGTTAATCTCAATTCGATCTAGATCCGAAAAGGTTCGGACCTCCGACATAGGCTGCCAACCCATCCTAATCGCTGTTTCCAAGTTAGAATGCAATCTTGCACTCCATTTTATTGAAGATTTCAATGCGGATTTTGAGTGATCGGCATGATGGTGAGTGATTAGAATGTGGTCAATCTGATTTGGATTAATCCCGGCCAATAAAAGCCTTTTTTCCATCTGTTTTGTTGATAGCCCGCAGTCTATCAGAAATACCGTGTCCCCGTTTTTGTACACCACTGAATTGCCTGAACTACCAGAGCCTAGGTGTGTGATCTCAAGGGACACAATACAATGGTGTGTAAGTCGATCAATGAATGAATCTGTCGTAGGACGTCGAGCATAGGTATTGCTAGAATTATGGCAGTCGTACGAACACCGCTCCATTATGGTGATATATGGTCTGATAATCACCGCGAAGCGGGGACCGGCATGAGGAGGAAACAGACAGCTGCCTTCCTCGCGATAATCATGCTATCCAGTGTCCTATTCCTCTCTCAGACTAGACCACAGAGCCCCGTTGGGACCACTAACCCCGAAGAGGCTACCGGAGGTGCACCAATCGCCGTCGACACTGATGAGGATCTGATACCAGATGTCCATGAAAGTGCCTTTTCTGAATCTGTTAGCATTGCCACATTGGAGGGAGGCTTTGCTGTGTCCGGTTTGGATCCTCTGGACTCCACGGACAACCTCAGCGATTATGACAGAGATGGCGCAAGCGCCTTGCAAGAATTCTGCTGGCCATACAGCCTAGAGTCTTGTTTCACGACCAGATTATCCTTGACAGGAAAATCCCCGGAGGAAACCGAGAGTGGATTCAGGGAGTACCTAGATCCAAGGAAGTCAGACACCGATGGAGATGGTCTTCCAGACGGCTTTGAGATTAGTATGTGCACAGATGGAGGTGCCGGATATATTGATCAGGCTTCTACTGCGTGGGTGTGCCTCCACTTTGACCCATTAGATCCCAGGGATGCATTCGAGGATCCAGATCAATGCCTTGGCCTACTTGAGTGGGGCTGTGGAGACGGATATGATTTCGACAGGGACGGAATCCTAGAACCCGGGGAGCGTTTCACGAGCTCTGAAGAATACAGGTATGCCCAGCCTGATAACTGGGTCGATGAGAGGGACGGACTTTGGTGTCAGGGCCCGATACCAGGGATAGCCGAGGGAGCATGCCAATCCATGGTAGAGTCGGAAACTGGATCGCCTGGTTGGCTAGGTAGCGACCCAAGGTATCCAGACTCCGACTCATTCGCCATTGTTGATGGAGTTCCTACGCCATTAGCTGTGAGTGGCGATGGAATAACAGATGGCTGGGAACATCACTATGGATTGGATCCAAGGAATGCATCAGATGCGATCCTTGATTCCGATCAGGATGGTTGGGATTCAAGTAGAGACGGAATATTGACCCCTGACAATTCAATCGCGACATCAATGTGGGGCGAGGCACTAAGCAATTATGAAGAGTTTAGGATATCACAAGACGATGGGTTCTCAGTAAGGCCCGGGTTATATCTCAGTTCCATGGACCGACCGTTGGAAGCTAATTTTCTGACTGAGACCTCACAACCGAGGATCGCAGATTCGGCGATTGTCGGTACCCACGTATCGGAAAACCAAGGAATAGTGGTAATCACCTCTAGAAATGGAGTGACAATCCTAGATCCATTATCCTACACGACCCAAATCTTTGACCAACCTGTACCTGGGACAATATCAGATTCCTTGCTAATCTCTTTGGCAGACAACTCTGTCGCTCTCGTGCTGACATCCAACCTTGGTATCGGGGCATTCCAACTCACTCAAGAAGGACTGAACCCCGACTCTTCCTTCTTCCTCCAATCAGACCCAATATTGTCCGCTAATCCATTGTCCTCATCAATGGGGCCAGGGGCGCTCCTTATTTTTGGAAAAGGTGGACAAGCACACACAACAAGGATCAATCTTGACCAAGGAGTCATATCAATTGAGAGCCCAACAACTGTGGAAGTACTTGAACAGACTCTCAGGGCCAGAAACGCCACGGGTTCCGTTTCTCTACATGTCGAGAGACCAGGTGACACTCCTCTTCTTTTGATTGGCACGGACAGCGGTTTGATCCGCTGGACGACAAATGATCTCTCAGACACCTTCGGATCACCTATCTGGGTGTATACTAGGGACAACGCAGAAACCTTTGTTGGAATTGCAGACTTACTCAACTCATCTAAATCGGCAATTGTGAACCTTCTTGAGCCTGCGGGGGTACTAACCAGCAGTGGGCAAATTGGGCAGTTGACAGGCGTGTGGCTAGGAACTCCCTCAGGCATTCACTTCATCGATCTAGAGGATCTGATTTTTGACCCTCTTTTCGCCATATCCAATGAGAGAATGTACAATCCTGAGGCGTGGCTCTCCGGTGGGAATGATGTACTATCTGTTAAGCAAATCCCGGGCATGCTACTCGTTGGTTCAAGGGATGGTTTGTGGGCATTAGAGGGTGATGGTAGTGGAATATTAGGCATGATTGAACCTCCTGTCATGATGCGAGGTCCAATTTCAGATGTTACATCCTGGTCCTCTGATGGTGAGCAGTGGATTGCCTCAGGGGTTGAATCTGGACAATACATGAATATCCACCCCATCGACCCAACATCTCCGGACTCTGATTACGATGGCATGCCCGATGGATGGGAATTCTATCATGGCCTTGATCCAACGAACCCATACGATGCACCACGCGACAAGGACACTGATGGATTCGAGGTTGATGGCCCATTTGGATTTGAAGCCCCGTGGACAAACTTAGACGAATTTCGGTACACCTCCATATCCGAAAACGGATCGAATGGAACTGACCCGCGATTGGTGGATTCCGATGGAGATGGCCTGTCCGATGGTGAAGAGTATTGGGGATGGTTTTACGATTCTACTTTGTTTCAGTGCCACTATCTTTCAACCGGTGGACCTGGCACACCAGCTCAAATATGCGATGAATCGGACGGCGTTCTTGCTAGACAGGTCCATTTGGCAGGCTGGCTAAATTCCGGATCAGGAGGTGGGACAGACGTTCCAACAGATCCAACTAATCCAGACACGGACGGCGATGGGATGCCGGATGGATGGGAAATCAGAAACAGACGGTGGATAGGCGTCGACTACACAGGAGGAAATCTCTGGACACTTGATCCCCTCGACCCATCGGATGCAAACGAAGATGCAGATGGCGATGGCCTTACCAATGCCTGTGAGTATCGGTGGTCAGTTCTGCTTGAGACTGTCAGAGAGAACGGCCTGACAACACACGGGGAGTCGGCCCAAAGCGCCGCATCATGGGTCGCGACCGATCCAAACCTCATTGACTCAGACGGGGACAGTTTGCCTGATGGTTGGGAAGCCCGATATGCATGCTCATGGAATCTGAACAATATAGGAATTAACCCCTTGAATGGATCTGATGCATTTCAAAACCCAGACGGCGACGGATATGATGTTGATGGGGACGGGAACCTTTCCATAGAAGAGCAATTTGTCAATTGGTTCGAATATCACCTGAGAACGGAAATTCTTGTTGGAGGGGCGTGGGAGTCCTCTGAGAACCTCCCGGACAACTTGACGACATGGCTATTCAACTCCTCAGATCAAATAAGTGATCCTCAGGGTTCATTTGGCGATTTAGCAAGCACAGAGGTGATCAGCCTCTTGACAGGCATTACCGAACTTGATGTCGGCTCCTCAAATCCAGTTTCTTCAGACACTGACTCAGATGGCATGCCAGATGGATGGGAGGCTTACCACGCAAGGTGGTCCGTTTTCGAGGATAAATGGACGCTCAATCCTGTTAACGGTGATGATAATGTAGGCGATCCGGATGGAGATGGTTTGACTAATTGGGAGGAATACAACTCCATCCAAGGTAACATGAGCGAGATTGACTCTCTCATCACAGCGCCCCAATTCTATCTACTGAACAGCGGCGGAGATTGGCTTCCAACACCTTGGTTGACCGCAGACTCAACCTCGTCTTTCGGGGAATCGGCGAAATTATTACACCCAGACAGCCCAATTACAGCGGATCCGAATAATCCCGACACTGACGGTGACGGGTTGCTAGACGGAGTTGAGATGATTTTTACAAAGTGGAATTACGAAGAGGAGACATGGACATTGAATCCACTTGTGCCATCTGACGGATACTACGACTCAGATCGCGATGGTCTTACGGACTTAATCGAATTGAACTTAACTAATACGAATCCTGAGAACGGTGCCCTAGCCCCTCCTGATGCACCAAGGTTCCACGAAGAGGCTTCAACGCTGGATGCACTTGAGTCAATGAATAGGGTGTATCGAGTTTTGTTTACCAAACAGGGCAGGGCACATATCGCAATTTCACAATTCAACGAATGGCAGTCTGACGGCTTCATGAGGCCCTTGTTGGCGTCCCTTGTTGGGGTATCCGATCCGAGTGAACAAGATACTGATCGAGATGGAATGAGTGATGGGTACGAATACTGGTTCACTGAGTGGGACTTGGAGGCAAATGAATGGACAATCAATCCTTTAACTTCCACAGATGTAAATCGTGATTCTGATAAAGATTCATGGGATTGCAATGGGGATGGTACGATCTCCCCTTCAGAATCTTTCACCAATCTGGCTGAATATGAATCTCGAATCTATGGCAAACTTCTCGCGGTCGATACAATTCCCTCAGGAATAGGTACAGTCTCATATGGTAGCGATGCCATCAACGCCCTCAGGTTCGAGAGTGGCCTTTCAGAAGATGAGGCTATAGAAAGTCTCTATGTGACGTTCTCGACTAAGTCAGACCAATCGCTAGAAAGGATGGGCCTCATCAATCAGTTCAATCCAGATAGTTTCAACCGAACCCTCCTTGGAATAAGCGACCCAACTAATGACGACTCTGACATGGACGGCCTCCCGGATGGCTGGGAATATTGTTATTCTGTCTTTGGACATTGGCAGCCCTTGCCAGAAACGCAATTGAGATGGTCACTAAACCCATTGAACCCACTAGACGGCTCATATGACCCAGATTCAGATGGATGGTATGATAGGACGAACTCAGATGTAGCTGCTACTCAGGGAACCTGGGCCAACCGAGTTTTCCAACCGTCAAATCTAACCGATCAAATCGACGTAGGGCTAACACCGTTGCTGTTCACAAATCTAATGGAATACAGAAACGGTACACTGCCCCTATCCAACGACACTGATCGAGACTCTGTACTAATGGAACCAGAATTCTCACTAACGGGTTCCGTAGTCTCCTACAATCAAAATTACAATCTTTCCGATGGAAGAGAGATCCTCAAATACGGGACAAACCCATTGGACAACGACACTGATGGCGACATGATGCCCGATTTCTATGAGTATCACCTTGGGTGGAATGAAATAAACGACAACTGGTCCTCATTGATGCAAATAGAGGTTGTCTGGCAACAAATTTCCTCCAACAGTTGGAAACCAGTGAACATAAATGGCGGCTCAATCATGAGGCCAATCCTGAATTGGACGTGGTTTACCTTGGATCCAACCGATCCTACCGATGTAGGTGGAGATGCGGACAAAGATGGCGACTACGAGTGCAATTTAGGGGGTTGTCAATACGTCCCATATACGAATTTTCAAGAGTATTTCGGAATAGTCAACGCCACCCTGTCATCACCAGCACTCGTCAGAGCAGCTCCCCTTGTTGATTGCAGAGGAAATGAAGTCGAGGAAGGGTGGCAATTCAGAGAAGTAGTCTTGGGTCTCTGCGGAAATGCTCCATCATCATCCAGCAATTACCTCCGAATGAACAGGATAAGTCAGAGTGACACTCTCTATGCATTAATTATAGATGATAATGACCAAGACTACACTCAGATAGATACTACCAATGACAATGTGATCCTAAGTGGGAATTGGACTGATTCATTCCAGAGATTTGCTGGTGATCAATTCCATCTTCCCAACACTGGGCTGGGCGAATATCCATATGGTTGGTGGTTCCTTGACTTTGACGGAGACTCAATCGCCGAGGGCACTAGCCCGACAAACTGGGATACAGACGGAGATTGGTTGAACGACAGGTTCGAAATCGCCGATGATCTCCTCGATGGCATTCGAGGCAATTCAGGCTCTCCCATAAGATATGACGACAGAACAGTACCCTGAGGTGTCATTTTTTGGACGATTCCGCAAAGATCCCCAGTCCCCAACAACCGTTGGAAGAAAGAATCCTCTTCATTCAAGAGAACATGGTCTCCTTCGTCAAACAATACAACATGCCCATCGTTGAAGTAGCATTAGTGGTCTCAAAATACATTAGGATTTTACTCGAGAAGCTACAACAAATTGCAAATGTTTCCGGTGAGGAACTACCCTTCCATTTACTGTCGCCCACCCCATTCGACGGGGACATTAAGCCACCATTGATCGACTCTTTTCCATTGGAAAGACTGCTAGATTCGTTGGATGAAGACAGGATGGATATTCTAGACACACTGATGAGAACCGCAATCAATGCTGTGGAGGTCCCTTTTTCATCCGTACTGGCCCTATTTCGTGATTGGGAGAGGCTAATCAGGACGCAGTTATCAGAGTCCAGGAGCCCAGGCCACTTATTCAGCCCAATGAAATTTCCAGAGGATTTCTGAGGTCATCTCGACCGTCCAGAAACAATACCGTTTGACACCCACCAAGAGTCTATGATCGACCAAGCGTAGATTATTGGCCAAAGCACTACAGTGAGAAGAAGTGGGAGTTGGAGGATGAACCACCAGGCTCCTTTTTTGTGCTGCCTGTTGAAATGCTGCCCCAAGTACAGAAAGGGTACGATAGCCAATAGAATCGAGAACGCAGGCCGCAGGGCCCCCCATGGGCCGATGCCCCCACTGAGCTCATTCCAAATCGCCCTCAAAACACCTAAGGGGGTGGCCCCAACGGATGGATTTGAGTCGACAGTGACGGCGAGCTCGGTTGTGGCCATGATAGTCGGGGAGTCTCATTCGACAAATAATTGATCCTTTTTTTCAAGCGGGGGGGCTATTCTGAATAACGATCATATTGGCGGAAAAATACTTGTCACTGGTTTCGAGCCGTTCGACGGAAAGGCTTCTAATCACTCTTGGGATGTTGCGAAGGCCTCCATAGCGGGACCCATGGCCGACTTTTCAGTCGCCAAGATTCTATCCGTAGACGAAATTGGTTCATTGCAACCCAGTGAAGAAATCTCATCAGGATCCTTCAAAGGGGCACTTCTTCTTGGTGCCGCATACGAAAGGTCTGAGGTCTGTATAGAAATCCGAGCTGAGAACAAATTGGATATGGAAAATAAGGATAATTCTGGTAGGAAGATAAAATCGATTATTGAAAGCGGAACCCAAAATCACCTAGAAACAACATTCAGCCGACATCTAATAGATGAAATCGTAGAGGAACATGTTGATCTGAAAGTAAGTTATGATTGTGGCAATTTTGTCTGCAACGAGACCTATTATCGAACGTTATCCACGGAAATAAAGAACAGGGCAGCGGGTATGGAAAAGATCCCCATCTTGTTTGTTCATCTACCACCAATCGAGAGAATTCCGTTTGACCGCCAGGTCGCTTTGGTAAAGAAATTGTTGAAACAGATGATTTCTATCCCTAAGATGGACGTCGTGGGGGCATTAATCAAAGATGAATTTGGGAGAATCCTTGCCTGCAGAAGACCCCCGAAGGATCAATGGGCTGGGTACTGGGAATTCCCTGGAGGGAAAATCACAGAAGGGGAGTCTGACTATGCCGCTGTGGAAAGAGAAATCCTAGAGGAGTTATGCATATCCATTTCTGCAACGAATGAGGTTGCCAGAATATCCCACAAATACGATGACAGGATTGTAAACCTAAGGATTATTGATTGTGGAGTCATTGATCCAAATTCGATAATACTCATGGAGCATGATATGTCAAGATGGTTAGAGAAGGGTGAATTGGACCACGTGAACTGGCTACCCGCAGATCTACCTATTATCACAGCATGGATGAATGAAGGCATACCTTGACCTATTTTCTGCGTTTAGAGACCCACACGGATGAGCTCCCATCATCATTCATGGATGAGTCATCGTTCGGGTATCGAGGAAATTCTTCTCTGCCATTGTGATAAGTTAGTTCAGTAAGGTAGCTATCTAGATTTTCTCGTGTAACAGTCACATCAATGCATCCCCCCATGGGTGGATCCTCCAAGACGAATGAGCACCTGCCCACGGTTGCAGCTTGCCTTGATAGTGAAAAATGGGTTGTCTCACCATCAGAATGTAGGGTCATTGCATCCAAAGCGGTATCCAATATCCTATTCTTCCTACAATTTTCGATTATTCCGTTGAGACTCATTACATCAGAGATCATTCTAGTGGGGGTTGAATTGGATGGGAATCTACTCCTGGGAGGAATTTCTTCGGGATTCCAGTCAGGAAAGAATTGTTGAGTCGCAGCCACAACTAATTCTGGATGCTCGTGTGGAAGGAGATTTGTTGCAACAACGATTCTCATGGTACCAACGGGGCACATGATGTACATCATATCTACCTTCAACAGGTCACATTCATTTCAAAGAAATGTTTCCGAAGGGCATGACTAACAGATCGTTTCCAGTTTCAGTGGCATTGTTGTTCACCCCTACAATTATTCTGCTGGCAATTAGAATGATATTGCCCACGGTCGACTCCATCTTAAGTTCTGATAGAAACAGCATGGTAATCCTCCACGGGGGCGCTATTTTCATCGGAATTTTATTGATATTGAGGGGAAATAGGAGCAAGGACCATGAATATCTAAGATCAAGTGCAATTAACAGACTCAACAAGATTTACAATCAGGAGGACGCGGGGTTATGGTCTAGAGCCGATGAAGCATTGGCAAAGCTTGAGACTAGGAGGACTAGGGGAGGGAAATTGAATATTCCTAGTGATGTATCCAGCATAAACAAGGAATCTATTGAACTCGACATAGGGAAGAAAGAGCCGGCCGACATCAGGATAAGCGGAGTAGATCTTGCTTTTGACGTAGGACATGGCGTTGATGAGAGAAAGGCCCAACAAATCCCAGGAGAGAAGGTCAAAACACGAGGTTTATCCGCATGGATAGACAAGCGAGCAGAAAAAATAGCAACCAAAAGGGCAAACAGAGGAAAAATCAATGCTGAGGTGGGTACAACTGTGCCTGGTGTCTGTAGGGTCTGTGGAATACCGCAAATTAAGAGTGGAACTAATTGTGCATTTTGTGGAGCAAATAAGTAAAGCCTGCGTCGGATTGAAAGAGAACCCCCTTGAGCATTAGTACGGGGTGCACATGGCAAAGAGGGACTACTACGAGGTCCTCGGACTCGATCGCAATGCGTCTCAAGATGACGTAAAAAGAGCATTCCGGTCATTGGCAAGAAAATTCCATCCGGATAAGAATCCCGACGATCCGGACTCTGAATCCAAATTCAAAGAAGTACAAGAAGCATATGCAATTCTATCCAATCCTGATGAAAAATCCAAGTATGACAGATATGGCCATAACAGGCCAGGAGGGAACCCATTTGGTCCCGATGGATTCCAAGGAGTTGACATCAACATCGAGGATCTATTTGGAGGAGGTTTTGAGAGTATCTTCGGAAGTATATTCGGAGGACGTAGGTCCAGAGGCAGTGAGAGAGGGTCGGACCTCCTATACAGACATTCCATTTCATTTGAAGAGGCCTTTACGGGTTTAGATGCGGATATTGAGATCGAAGTCATGTCCGTCTGCGAGTCTTGTGATGGCTCAGGAGCTTTTACTCCTGACGATCTAGAGGTTTGTGCCACTTGTGAGGGCCATGGCCGACTCAGAAGAATGCAAAGAGTAGGCCCATTTACCCAACAAGTCGTTTCAGATTGCCCTGCTTGCAATGGAAAAGGGAGTACGATTGCAAGGAGCTGCACATCTTGCAGAGGAGATGGCCGAATAAACAAAAACAAGAAGGTTAGGTTCTCCATACCCCCTGGCATTGAGTCTGGAACCCGCCTGAGGATGAGCGGGTATGGCGAGGCATCGAGGGATGCCCGGGGCCCTTCTGGCCACTTGTACATCGAAATATCCCACAAAAGCCACGAGTGGTTCGAAAGAGACGGTAGTGACCTGTTGATGGCCCTACCAATCAATTTCGTTGACTTAACGCTCGGATGCGAACTAGAGTTGCCCCATGTAGACGGTGAAGATTTGAAAATCAAGGTTCCCAAGGGGTCAATGCCAGGAGACACTGTATCGATCAAAGGGAGAGGGTTTCCAAACAACCGTCGCTCTGGGAGGGGAGATGTCACAGTGGTTTTGAGGTTGAAATCCTCAGGGAAAATATCAAGAAAGGCCAAAAAGGCCCTTGAGGAGCTCAGAGTATTGATAGATGATGGGAAGGAAACTCATGAATCGGCAATGGATGAAGCAAAACGCAGACGAAGGTAATCATATCCATGCCAATGCTTCCCTTGGAACAATCGCCACAGATTCACCCTTTACCCTGCCAGTGAACTCTAATTCTACGGTTTCTGGAATTGTGTCCAATTTCAACTGGAACATAATGGTCTGCCCCTCGCTCAGATCGCCCAGCATAACTTCATCGTCGCTGAATATCGATTTCGATGATAATTCGACAATTTTGGATCGAGTACCGTCTGGATATGATAGCCTAAGGCATGCTAATTTCCAATCAACTTTAGCATAGATGCCGAACGTCAGGACCCCATTCTTTGCATCGTCAAGCCACATGCCAATGTCACCCATAGGATTTGATACCGAGACGCTGGCGATATCCATCTCAGGCAGCCCTTTCTCAATGAGGAAACTCGCTCTTGATGTGGTCAAACCGTGTCCATGGAAACTCATCAGCGCACTCTCTAAATTTCCTTCGGATTCTCTCCTCCTCAACTCATTTACAATATTCTCGATGGCACCCTTATTAATTGGATCAACAGGGGTTTTGCCGAGGATTCTCCTCATTATCTCCTTCCTCATGAAGAAGGCGACTAAGACTGATGGCGCCAATAGGAATAGCCCTGCGAAAATGTAGTAGGGCGTGGCTTTAGATGATAGATCTACAAATACTCCGGAATCTAAAGGCTGAGGTTGGCTTGTAGTTAAAATAAACGAATATGCCCCAACATTTTGAGGGGATCCCTCAACCCTAATTGCGTGGATCCCCATCGGAAGGAATAGTTGTGATCCATTGCTCGAATTTTTGATTTGATATGTTCCTGATTGCGTCAATTCTTGTATCTGGATACTTGCTGACCCTGATTCTGCCACAGCACGCATTAATGATCCTGATTCGGAATTTATCGAAATGAGATAAGTATCGATCATGTCCATGCCGAACACATCTCCTTGAAGTCGATATGTCGATACAGCAGGACCTGATTCATTTGAATCAACAACCATTTCTGGCCAATAATTGATCCTTGAATTATCAGTGGGCAAGTTATCTGGGGCATCACCAAAATATACTAGATCCCCGCGAAGTAACAACCCTGAGAAGTCAGTTGAGTTTGATGTAAGCTTAACTTCTCCAGAGTAAATCATAGGGGTCATCGCATGAAATCTAATTTCCAGTGAAATGGCTCCTGAAGAGGTAATTCCAGCATCCGGACCAAGATCTTCCGAAACCTCCCCGTTCAACAAGTGTTCGTGAACGGATACAAAGGAGTCATTATTTCCATGGTTAAAAATCTGAACCTCATAGGTAAAACGGCCGCCTACGGGTATCAAAAAAGAATCCACGTCACTCTGTTTATGGCTAATTCCTGTGAATTTATAGTTTGATTTCGGCTGATGTATTCTGTTCGAAGAGTAATTGTGTTTTGCTGGGGCGTCTGCTTCATTATGTGATACAAACACATTTGCCATGTACACCGAATCTCTTCGATCCGCTTCTGCTGAAGAAACCACCATCCATATTTCCTCGTTAGAGCCTGCAACTACGGCCAGATCCCTAATCTCATGAACACCATTTTGAAGGGAACTTGTCAACCTCCCGGCCATTAATCGTGATCCATCAGATGCAATTTTCCAGATCTCAATTATCACGGGGGCCTCGGATTGGAATTCCTCGATGTAAGTCGAACTGTTTGCTGAAATCAACCAATAATCCCTATCTCCACCAGTATTTAGCCATCCAGACATCCTCTTGGTCGTTAGTTTTGACATTTCACACAATGAGTCGATACAACCTTGTGTGATAGGTAGACTGTTGTTGGTTTTGGCCGTCGTCAACGAGTCCTCAATGTCTACTGTCTCATGGATGTAGTCAGCATCAGAAGTTAATACTCTTGCATGAGCAACTCCGGATGAACCGGGAGCACTGACAACTCGGTAGTCCAGTACCCCCTCAGCATTACCAGACCATGAAAAACTATCTGCAAAGGTCGAATTGATTTCTGAAATCACCTCCAGAGTATGACCAGAACAACTTCCTTGATCACATATCAGAGTGATGTAAGTTGGGCCTGAAACCAATACGCTCTCAACATCTGAATCCACGTTCTGGGCATATGTAATTGGGCTAGCTAACAATGGGATGAGAACAATCACAAACATTGGGACCGCGCATCTCATGACGTTCCCAGATGCCCCTCACCTTAGAATCCTTCAAGCGATTGATTACATTCCATCAAACATGGTCACCATACCATCGTTGGGAAGGACCGTGACCTCGAGGGTTAGGTTTGCCAGAATTTTCGCACTTGGTGATAGATCCAATCCCAGTGCCAACACCCCCTCAATGGTATTGATGGATGACGACGATCCTTTGGAGGTAGCGTATGCACCTTTCCGTATGTCCAGAGACTCAAGCAAAACTCCAGCCGAATTAAAAATGAAAACTCGAGCAAAGTTGTGCCCGCCTTTCAATGACATTGTGACATGGAAGGCTAGTGAAGGCCTTTCTCTTCCACCTAGCCTGATTGAATCAGACGCAGGAATTTTCCCCCATGGTAACGCCTTCCTACCCATAACTGCCCAATCCCTCTTTCATGATTCAAATCTTTCAAACATAGAGTTTGAACCCTCAATCATTTGTTTTGTAGACTCCTTACAACTTGTAAATAATGATAATTTATTGATCAAATCCCTACATTCCGTGAAGCGGAGATTCCCCTCATCGTTAATCTGGATGCCTGGAGTTTCAGGTCCCGATAATTGTTCACTCTTAGCCTGGTTGGGGGTGGACCTCATGGATCTAATTAGAGTAAAAAGGGCATTCTCCAAAGGAATCCACATATCCGCTTTTGGACCAATAAAAATAGACAAATCTATGAATCAGACGCAGGCTT
>Ga0160423_10001680_pt1 | contig 18525 bp, 13 predicted proteins | sample CRUFie14St8metaG_FD_108191 | JGI IMG/M metagenome (GOLD analysis project Ga0160423, IMG submission 108191) | Marine microbial communities from the Costa Rica Dome - CRUD Field 142mm St8 metaG | ecosystem: Environmental > Aquatic > Marine > Oceanic > Photic zone | place: Costa Rica: the Eastern... | reverse complement strand
ATTAATAATGAAATTGGTACAATTTTAGATTTAAATAGGGTTTCGAAAATATGTAAATTACATGGTGCACTATTTCATAGTGATACAGTTCAATCCATTGGTCATTATCCATTAGATCTATCAAAAATAAATATTGATTTTTTAGCTGCTAGTGCTCATAAGTTTCATGGTCCTAAGGGAATCGGTTTCGCGTTTATAAGAAATGGTATTGGAATACAACCTATTATTACTGGTGGTTCACAAGAAAGAGGCTACAGGTCGGGTACAGAAAGTCTTCATAATATTGTGGGTTTAAATGAATCCTTAAAAATATCATATGAGAGATTAGAAATTGAAAAAGCTCACATCAGTGAAATAAAATATTATTTCATAAATAAACTAAATCAAGAGATTCCGGGAGTAAAGTTTAATGGTTCTTCAAATAATCTAAAAGATAGCACATATACTCTAGTTAATGTGTGTTTTCCGGTTGACATGAAAAAATCTCCATTATTTTTATTTCAATTGGATTTAAATGGAATAGCATGTTCTAAGGGTAGCGCGTGTCAAAGTGGTAGTGATTCTGGATCACATGTATTAAATGAAATATTGACGGATGATGATTTGAAAAAGCCATCAATACGTTTTTCATTTAGCTGTTTCAATACTAAAGATGAAATAGACACATTAGTCAAGGTATTGAAAGACATTATTTTAGATTAGTCTTAAAATTTCATATTCAATCTTATATTAAAAACTCTTGGGGTTAAATAATTTGGTATTGAATACTGTCTTTTGCTATAAACGTCTCTTACCCAAGTATTAGTAATTGAATTTTGAACATTAAAAATATTGAATATTTCAAGGCCAATAGCTAATTCTTTAGAACTATTTTTCCATCTTTTTTTGGAAAAACTACCTTCTTCAATAACAACATATGACATTCCAATATCTACACGTTTGTAATCTGGAAGTCTGTTTTGGTATTGATAAACATCCGCATAGCTAGGAGATCCACCGGGAACACCTGTATTGTAAACTAAATTTAAGTACATTTTCATTTTTGGTAAATTTGGTATATAATCTTGAAATAAAATCCCAAATTTTAATCTTTGATCTAGAGGTCGAGCTATATAATTTTTCCCGTTTATAGATTCTTCAGTTTTTAAATAACCAAATGAAAACCAAGACTCAGTTCCAGGGACAAATTCGCCATTAAGTCTAATATCTAATCCATAGGCATAAGCTTTTGCATTATTATTTGCAGCATACCGAATTCTTACATTTTCAACTGTGTATGGATTGACACTTGATAAATTTTTATAATAAGCTTCTGAAACTAATTTAAAAGGCCTTTGCCATATATTAAAATTGTATTCATGACCTGCAACTATATGTATTGATTTTTGTGCTTTTACTTTACTGTTTACAGATCCATTAAAATCTCTTAGTTCTCTGTAGAATGGAGGTTGATAATAAATTCCACCACTTATTCTGTAAAGCATATCTTTCGAGCTGTCAGGTTTTATACTTAACTGAGCTCGAGGACTGATTACCGTTTGATTGGTTGATCTGGAGTTCGGAGTATTGACTTCCCATTTGTGAGCACGAACACCTAAGTTAAAAAAAACTTCGTTTAAGCCTAAGTAAGTTTTATTATTCCATTGCGCAAATGCTTGTAGTCTGTTAACAGTTGTATTATTTGTAGCTCTAATATTCTCATATGCAACTAGTGGTCCTTCATTAGGACTGTACGGTTCTGTATTAAAATTATCAAGATTTGGAGGGTTTATTGAAAATCCAGCTGAATCAATCACTTCCCACTCAACAACACGGTCTTTTATATTTTCATTTGTATATTTAATTGACCATTCAAATTTATTGTTATCTTTTTTATAGCTTCCTCTGTGTTCAATCGTTTTAATTAAAGCATCTAAATCATTTCTTGCGTGATTAATTTGTGACCCTATACCCTCAGAAAATTCAACATCACCCAAATTTTCATCCCCAATATTGCTATTTACTTCTCCTAATCGATATTGTGCAAGTATATCAAAGTATTCTTGCTCTGTTGTGTGGAAGGCTGAAGCAATTAGCTTTAAATTTAAATGATCATTAAATTTATAGGTTGTTTTAAAGGCACCAAAATATGTGTCATACGAATCCTTTTCTTGTCCTTGATAAAAAATCAATAACGCTAGAGGATTTGTTAGAGTTCCAAAATTTGTTTGTCTAGTTTGAGGTTCATAGTTGTATTTGTTTGACGTTATATTACCTAAAAAACTCAAACTTAATTTATTATTTATTTTATAGTCAATATATGTTTGTAGATCTAAAAAATTGGGATCATAATTGGTTTGTGTTTCTCTAGCATCTACAAGTAAACTGTTGTCTCGATATCTTAAACCCATAATAGCAGATAGTTTTGAATCTTTTGTAACACCTTCTGCTGTAAGACTACCACCAAGAAAATTTAAATCCAACGATAATCCTAAGTTACTTGGTTTTCTATATTTGATATCCAGTACTGATGAAAGTTTATCACCATATTTTGATTGAAAACCACCAGCTGAAAATTCTAAATTTTGAACCATTTCTGGGTTAACAAAACTAAGTCCTTCTTGTTGACCAGATCGCACTAAGAAAGGTCTGTAGATTTCTACATCATTAACATAAACAAGATTCTCATCAAAATTCCCTCCTCTGACAGAATATTGTGAACTAAATTCATTTGAAATATTTACACCAGGTAATGTTTTTAATAAGTTTTCAACTCCAGGCTGAGCCCCTTTGATTGTCCTGATTATTTTTGGTGAAATAGTTGTTACACCTTCTAATGAAACTTGTTTTGTCGATTTAATTAAAACTGTTTCAATTTGCTCAAAATCGGTATTTAATACAGGATTAAAAATATATTTATCTCCTTGTTTTAGATTTAGATTTATTTCAATTGATTTGTATGATATGTGTGAGAATTTTAATCTTATTGTTTCATTAGAGGGGATTTCTAAAAAATAAAAACCATTTTTGTTAGAAACTGTTCCAATTCGATTATCACTAATACTAACATTTTCAATTGGATTATTTTCAGAATTTAATATAATTCCAGTAACTATTGAGTTTTGAGAATTGACCTTTAGAGCTGTTAATAAACAGATTATGAGAAAAAATATGTATTTAAATTTTATTATCAATTTTTTATTTTTCTAAAAAAACATGATTTGAATTTACTACTGTTTCCAACATTGTCTGTAACTATTAATTCTATTATATTTTCAACACTATTGATTACACCATCGCTAAAATCATGTGTTAATGTATTTGATTTTGGATCATACTCCATCAAAATCCATTTTCCATTTACTGTCGCTCGATAGTTTTTTATTCCAGAAATATCGTCTTTAATTTTTATTTTTAAATACTTGTTATTACTTATCCAGTTTAAATCAGAAAAGTTTGAAGCTTTAATTGTTGGGCCTTTCTTGTCTACTCCAAGAGTATAAGTTCCTAAGTATTTTGTCTTTGTTTTTAGGAAATTCCCTCTTTTTTTAGTAGGACTATATTTTATTTTGCCAAGATTATCTATTCTTCCAATAAAAATAAAATCTTTTTCATTATATTTTTCAATATTAAAGTTTATTTCAATTGGTTTTAGAAGCGGTATGGTAGGTTTGTGAATTTTCAAGGTGTCATTTTTGACATCAAAATTAATATTTACGTCTTTATAAAAGGTGTTTTTATATATATTTACATATTTATTTCTATTTCCTAAAATTGTATCTTTTTTTGACTTAACTAATGTGTAATTATAATTATTTTTCGGTTTTTTACTAACATTAATTGATTTGTATTTTATAGGGATTTTTATTGACGATTTATTACCATTGAAATCATTAACTTCTATTAAAAATGATGAACTTAAGCTATCCAATATGTTTAACAGACCATTATTTTTGTCAAATTCTAACAAACTCAAGTAGTTTTTATCATCTATAAATAATTTTTGAATTCTTTTGCCTTTTAAATTGTAATATTCATAATCTATGTAGTTATTTATATGTTTTGACTCATCAAATGAAAATCTTTGGAAATTAACTTCAAATTTTTTCTTTTTATTAAAAAAGGTTCTAATACTTCCTAAACCGTTTTTATTATTTGCATAATCAAGTTTATCATTGGAAATAATTCCAAAACCAATTTTTCCTTCTGCATTTATAGTTGATGTTTTATATTCTCCATCCGCTATTTTAATAAGATTTAATTTTACACGTTCTGTTTTACCGTTAATATGGCTTTTTTTTGAAATAGGGTAAGCAAAAATATCATAAATAGTTGGTTTTATTTTGTCATCAACATCAATTCCAAACATCATTGGATTTATGGGCCTTTCGTTACTGTCTCGTATTTCAAAATGAAGATGGGGTCCAGATGAACTTCCTGAATTTCCTGAAAATGCAATTAATTCATTTTTTTCAACTTTTATGAAGTTTTTTTGCGGAAAAAGTTGAATTTCATATGTTTCTTTTTGGTATTGTTTTGATTTCACATAATTTTCAATTTTTTTTGAAAATTTTTTCAAATGTGCATAAACAGTTGTAAATCCATTGGGATGAGTAACATATAATGCTTTTCCATATCCATAGTGTGAAATCTTAATTCTACTTACATAACCAGCTGCTGAAGAATAAACGTTTAATCCAACTGAACCATTTGTTTTAATATCCAATCCTGAATGGAAGTGATTTGTTCTAAGTTCTCCAAAGGTTCCTGAAAGAACAATTTTTTCTTTTAATGGTTTAGCAAAATAATTTTTTGGATAAGGATTTTGTGCTGAGCAAAAAATAAAGCCAAAAAATAAAATTTTATTTAATATATACATAATATTAAATATTATCTAGTTGTTTATTACAATATTATATAAATAAATTCAATTTAAAATTAAATAAAAAACAATTGTATTATTTGACTTGGAATATTAAATTTGTTAACAATAGCATTTGAACTTTGTATGGGCAAAACAGAATCTATTATAAACTCTATTGAATTGAAAATTGACAAAATTTTATCTAAAATTAGTCAACTTGAAAATGAAAATTCTGATTTAAAGCGCGAGTTGCGTAAAACTAAGGAAAAAAATGTAAATCAAAATTTAATTTTAAATAATAAAATTTCTGAAATTGAGGCTCTAAAAATTGCTGGTTCAATGCTTGGTAGTAATGACGATAAAAGAGCATCAAGATTAAAAATTAATGCTCTTATTAGAGAAATAAATGATTGTATAGCCAGTCTTAAAGACTAACTTTATGGATGATCGATTAAAAATAAAAATATCAATTGCTAATAGGGTATATCCTTTGACAATTTTACCAAGTCAAGAAGAAGGATTGCGTATTGCAGCTCGAAAAATTGAGAACACGGTAAAAAAATTTGAAAAAAATTATTCTGTAAATGATAAACAAGATGTTCTTGCAATGTGTGCACTACAGTTTGCAGCTCAATCTGAACAATTAAGTATTAATAAAACAAGTTTGAATAAAGAAATAGAAGATCGTTTAATAAATTTAGAAAATCGTTTAAATAGTCATTTCAAAGATTAAGTTCTTTTTTTTAAGATAAATACAAACTGCCTGTATTGATCAATTTTTTGATAAACTCAACGCAAAATTTATAAAATGGTGTGTTTAAGTTGTAAAAGAATGCTACCTTGACGTAGAACCTTGATCAGCTTATCGTTCCTAAATCCTTTTAAAAAAAGGAGTTTATACAAAACCAGATCATTACAGGCTTTTTTTAAAAAAATAATAATGGAACAAAATATTTACATAATTTCTTTATTCGCTCTGTTACTAGGAATATTAATTGGAATATTTATTAGTAAGATTCGCGAAAAACAAAATGCAAATTCAATAATTAAGTTTGCAAAAAATAAGTCAAATAATATAATCCAAAAGGCTAAGTCAGAAGGTGAAAATTTAAGAAAAGATAAAATACTTCAGGCAAAAGAGCGTTTTTTAGAATTGAAATCTGAACATCAAAAAAATATATTAATCCGAGAAAAAAAAATATCTGATTCCGAAAAAAGAATAGCTGATAAAGAAAATAAGTTGAACTTAGATTTATCAAAAAATGAAAATTTTGTAAATGGTCTAAATAGCAAAATCGAAGATTATAATAAACTTATCGAAGTAGTAAAGAAAAAAGAAAAGGATGTTAATAAATTACATACTAAAGTTGTTAGTCAGTTAGAAGATATATCAGGATTATCGGCAAAAGAAGCTATTTCCGAGCTTAAGGAGTCTTTACTTTCTGAAGCAAATAGTGAGGTCATGAAATTTGTTAAGGACAAAATGGACGAAGCTAATTCAACAGCTGAAAATGATGCAAAAAAAATTATAATTAATACAATTCAACGAATTGGAAAAGAAGAGGCTATTGATAATTGTGTTTCAGTTTTCAATATTGAATCTGACAATATAAAAGGCCGTATTATTGGTCGTGAGGGAAGAAATATTAGAGCTCTTGAATCGGCGACTGGAGTTGAAATAATTGTTGATGATACACCAGAAGCAATAATTTTGTCCTGTTTTGATTCAATTCGTCGCGAGGTAGCTCGTTTATCATTACATCGTTTGGTAAGTGATGGCCGAATTCATCCTGCTCGAATTGAAGAAGTTGTTAAGAAAGTTGAAAAAGAAATAAGTCAGGAAATAATTGAAGTTGGTAAGCAAACAGTTATAGATTTAGGTATACATGGAATGCATTTTGAGTTAATTAAATTAGTTGGTCGTATGAAGTATAGATCTTCTTATGGTCAGAATTTATTACAACATTCTAAAGAGGTTTCGAAGCTTTGCAGCGTTATGGCTGCTGAGTTAGGCCTAAATGCAAAATTTGCAAAAAGAGCAGGACTTTTACATGATATTGGTAAAGTACCATCTACAGACATTGATGTTGAAACGCCTCATGCAATTCTTGGCATGCAATGGGCCGAAAAGTTTGGAGAAGACACTCAAGTGTGTAACGCTATTGGCGCCCATCATGATGAAATTGAAATGACAAATTTATTATCTCCAATAGTTCAGGTTTGTGATGCAATTTCTGGAGCAAGGCCTGGCGCGCGACGCCAGGTTCTTGATTCATATATTAATAGATTAAAAAACTTGGAAGATATTGCTCATAGTTTCGATGGAGTTTTGAAAGCATACGCGATTCAAGCTGGTAGAGAATTAAGGGTTATAGTTAAGAGTGAAAAAATTAATGATGAAATGGCTAGTATTTTATCTTTTGAAATTTCACAAAAAATTCAAACTGAAATGACTTATCCTGGTCAAGTCAAGGTTACTGTGATTCGAGAAACTCGTTCTATTAATATAGCAAAATAAATATATTAGTTTTTTCTTGGATGAAACTTATTTACAATTTCCTTTAAATGACTTCTGTCAAGATGCATATAAATCTCAGTAGTTGTTATATTTTCATGTCCCATCATCATTTGTATTGCTCTTAAATCTGCACCATTTTGTAGAAGATGTGTAGCAAAAGAGTGTCTAAATGAATGAGGTGATATTTTTTTTTTAATACCAGCTTTATTTGCTATCGATTTTACAATTGTAAATATCATTGCCCTTGTTAACTTTTTCCCATTACGATTAACAAATAAGATATCTAAATCATTATCTGAAATTTTCATTTTTGATCTTTTATTTATAATAAAGGATTTAATTATTTTTTGTGTATTTAGTCCTATTGGTACAAAGCGTTGTTTATCTCCTTTACCAGTAACTTTGATAAAATTTTCTTTAAAATATAAATCTGATAATTTTAAATTAATTAATTCACTTACTCTCAGACCACAAGAATATAAAGTTTCAAGAATAGTTTTGTTTCTATGATCTAAAATATTTTTTAAATCAATTGAATTTATAATTTTATCTATTTCATCTAAAGATAATATATCTGGTAACTTTCTACCTATTTTTGGTAATTCAATTTGCTCTAAGGGATTATTTGATCGATATTGTTCAAAAATTAAGTAATCAAAAAAAGATCTGAGACCTGAAATAATTCGTGATTGCGTCCTTGAATTATTGGTTTTTGATAATTTAAATAAAAATTCTTGAATTGTATTTTTACCTATTTTGACTGCATTAACCTTAATATTGTTTTTTTCTAAATAGTTAACTAGTTTCATTACATCAAAACGATAGTTAACAATGGTATTTTCTGATAAGCCTCGCTCTATCTTCATAAAGTGTTCAAAGTCTTTTAAAGCATTTAACCATTTCATTTAGTAAAATTATAAAACATAAATTTACGAATAATTACAATTGTATTTTTTTTTTGATTACTTAAAAATGAATTTTTATTACTTTTCAAATTAATCTTAAAACTATTTGAATAGAATCGAAAAGCCACTTATATTTGCAATCCAAATGGAGAAATGGCAGAGTGGTCGAATGCGGCAGTCTTGAAAACTGTTGAGGGTCACACCTCCGGGGGTTCGAATCCCTCTTTCTCCGCAAATCCCTGTAGGTCCAATACATACAGGGATTTTTATTTAACCTAATAAAATTAATATTAAAATATTTATTGCTTATTTTTGATAAAATATTTAATATGAGTCTTTTAAAATCTTTAAAATGGCGTTACGCAACTAAAAAATTTGATAGTAACAAAATTATTTCCGATAGTAATATTAAAAAAATTAAAATAGGATTTAATTTAAGTGCTTCTTCATATGGATTACAGCCAGTATCTCTTTTGTTAGTTTGTAATAAAACTATTCAAAAGGCATTAGTGCCAATGTCTATGAATCAAAAACAAATTGAGCAAGCTTCACATCTTGCAATTTTTTGTGCAAATACTAAAATTGATTCTAGTTATATAAAAGAGTTTTTTGAAAGAATTAAAACTATACGTTCAGTAAATGACGCTGAAATAGACCCATTTCGTACTCATTTGATAAAAAGCTTTAAATCTAAGTCAAATAATGAAATTATTCTATGGGCAACTAAACAAGCTTATTTAGCAATGGGTAATATGATAGCATTGTGTGCAGATCTTAAGATCGATGCTTGCCCAATGGAGGGATTTGATTCTAAACAATTCGATAATTATTTTAATTTAAAATCAAAGGGATTGAAATCTGTTCTTATAATGCCATTAGGGTATAGGTCTGACGATGATGTTTTTTCTAAGATGAAAAAGGTAAGAAAATCGATTAAAGATTCTGTAATTGATATATTTTAAACATGCCTGGATTCGAATTATTTGGAGATGCTGAAAAGAAAGAAGTATTAGATGTACTTGACTCTGGTATTTTAATGCGTTATGGATTTGATAGTCTACGCAATGGTCATTACAAGGCTAAAGATTTAGAATCTGAAATAAATAAACGTTTTAATGTTAAATATTCACAATTAACATCAAGCGGAACATCTGCTATTACTATGGCATTAGCTGTTTCTGGAATTGGATCAGGAGATGAGGTAATAATACCTAGTTTTACTTTTGTAGCAAGTTTTGAAGCGATAATTATGATTGGTGCTGTTCCAGTTGTTGTTGATATTGATGAATCATTGACATTGGATATTGAATCAGTTGAAAATGCAATAACTGATAAAACAAAGGCAATTATGCCAGTTCACATGTGTGGTAGCATGGCTGACATGGATGCGTTAAAAAGAATATCCAATAAATATTCTTTGATACTTATTGAAGATGCTTGTCAGGCAATAGGGGGAACATACAAAGGTAAGCCATTGGGTACTATTGGCGATCTAGGTTGTTTTTCATTTGATTTTGTTAAGACAATAACATGTGGAGAGGGAGGAGTTGTTGTAACAAATAATAAAGAATTTGCATTAAAACTTGATAATTTTAGCGATCATGGCCATGATCATATAGGCAGTGATCGTGGAGCGGAGCTTCATCCTTATATTGGTTATAATTTTAGAATTTCAGAACTAAATGCAGCTGTTGGTCTAGCCCAATTTCGAAGAATTGATGAATTTTTGAATATCCAGAAATTAAATTATACTATTATTAAAAATAATTTAGAAGGAATAAAAAATATCACTTTTAGAAACATTCCAAGCGGTGGTATTGAAAGTTATTCATTTTTAAATTTTTTTTTAGAAGATATTGCAATAGCTAGAGAAGTGATAAAATCTTTTGCTTTAAGCGGTATAGATTCTTGTTTTCATTATTTTGATAATAATTGGCATTACATAAGAAATTGGAATCATTTGAAGCAAATTAAATCTTTATATCCACTTTCAGATGATTTAAATAAAGGATTAAGTAATTTGAAGGATAAAGATTTTTCAAAATCTGATAATTTCATTGGAAGAAATATATCATGTCTGATTAAATTATCTTGGTCAAAAGAAGAAGTTAATAGAAGAGCAAAAGTGATGGAGAACTGTATTAAGAATGTGATTAATAGTTAACATAACCTGTTATTTCCAATCCGTAACCAATCATTCCTACTCGTTTTTTTTGTTTGCTATTTGATATAAGCTTAAGCTTACAGATATTTAGATCATGCAAAATTTGTGCACCAATGCCAAAATCTTTTGAATCCATTTCAATTTCAGGTGCCTTAATAATTTTGCCAGGACTTTGGATTTCTTTTAGGTTACTTAATCGTTTTAAAGTATTTTCTGGACTTATAGTCTGATTAATGAATATTATTGCTCCTTTTCCAAGCTTTTCAACTGTTTTAAACATTTCATCTAACCTTTTGTCAGTATTATTTGTAAGAGTGCCTAGAATGTCATTATTAACAGCTGTTGAGTTTATTCGAGTTGGTATTATTTCATTTTTTTTCCAATCTCCTTTAGTCAACGCAATATGTATGGCATTGTTTGTTTTTTGTTGGTAAGCTCTGAGCCTGTATGAACCAAATCTAGTTTCAATATTAAAATCATTTTTTTTGACAATTAGTGAGTCATTTTCCATTCTGTATGAAACGAGATCGTCAATAGAAATAATTTTAAGATCAAATTTTTTTGCAACATTAATCAGTTCAGGAAGGCGTGCCATTGTACCATCTTCATTTAAAATTTCTACTAAAATTCCAGCTGGTTTAAATCCAGCAAGTCTAGCTAGATCAACAGCTGCTTCAGTATGCCCAGTTCTTCTTAAAACCCCACCGTTTTTTGCTTTTAATGGGAATATATGTCCAGGTCTACCTAAATCATTTGGCTTGGTTTTAGGGTCAACAAGAGATCTAATTGTTTTTGCACGGTCATTAACTGAAATACCAGTTGTACAGCCATTTCCAATTAAATCGACAGAAACAGTAAATTGTGTATGATGTAAAACAGTATTACTTTGTACCATCATATATAAATCTAATTCATTACATCTGGATTCTGTTAATGGTGCACAAATTAATCCTCTTCCATGTGTAGCCATGAAATTTATGATTTCAGGTGTCACAACCTCTGCCGCGCCAATAAAATCTCCCTCATTTTCTCTGTTTTCGTCATCAACAACTATAACAACTTTTCCATTTTTTATTTCAGAAATAGCTTCTTCTATTGTATTAAGTTTAAATTTAGATAGATTATTATCTGAGATCATTTTTGTTTTTTTTAATTTTAGTAATGATTGAATCGAAGTCTATCAAAGACCTATCTTTTGTTGCTCTTCTAGTAAGGTAAATACTGAATGGAAGCATAATTAAAATTCCAAGCCAAGTTGCAAAAACTGGGTTAAGGCTATTATCTTCAGAACTATTTTTTGAAAAAATACTTATAAAATGATAAGATAGAAAAATTAAAATTGCAATAACCAATGGTAATCCAATTCCACCTTTACGTATTAGAGCACCAAGAGGTGCTCCTATAAAAAATAATATTATACAAATAATGCTTAAAGTAAATTTATCGTGATAGGCTATAATGTGTTTATTTATATTTGTTGTTGCAATTTTTATTGATCGCTTTTTAACTTTTATATCTTCTGTTATATTTTTGATAGAATTTATCCCATAATTTAATAATTCAATTTTTTTAGTATTATTAAAAAGTCCCAATATATTATCAACTTTAACTATTGAGTCTTTAAAATTACCTTTATAGTTTTCAGACAAAGTTCTTAAATTTGACTTTATCAACATTTTATTTGAAAAAGTTTTATTGGATTTATTTTCATATTGGTAGAGTGAATCAATTGTTTTTTTTAATTCATTTATTCCAAGCATGTTATATCTTGAAGAAGCATCTTTTTTTTCAAAATCGATATTATTAAAATCAGATATGTCAATATTAATAATATATTTATCAAATGTACTTTTTATTAATGGCCTATTCTTAGTTCTTTTTATATAATTTGCAGGTTGTAGTTCATCGTAATAATTACCATTATATAGAATAAGTTTGAGAATATCGGATTTATCATTACTAATAAATTCGCCTTTTTCAGATTTTATTACAGTATAGTTACCAAAAGTATTTCCCTTTTTTTGATGAATAATAACGTCTTTTAAGTATTGTCCATTGTCTCCACTTTTTTTTGATACTTTTATGTTAATATCCTTAAGTTGATTAAATTGTCCTTCCGCAATAGCCATCGCAGGTTTTACTCGTGCAATATTTCTTCGTAGATTAAAAAAATTGTATTCAGCTAATGGAATGATATTATTTGAAAAGAAAAAGCTAACAATTGATACTAATAAAATAAATATTCCTAAACTTCGCATCGATCTTTGCAATGAAATTCCTGTTGATTTCATAGCAGCGAATTCATAATTTTCAGCAAAGTCTCCAAAAACCATAATTGAAACCAAAAGTACTGTTAATGGTAAAACCAGGACAACAACTCTAGGCGATACAAATAGTAAGAATTTAAAAATTATTTTGATATCTAAATCTTTACCAGCTAACTCTGCTATGTATACCCAAACTGATTGTAAGATAAAAATTAGCATTAGAATTATAAAAATACTAATGAAAGATTTTAAATAAGTTGTTAATATGTAGCGGTCTAATATTTTCAAAAATATTTTTGTCTAGTCTATTTTATTAATGTAGAAATTTGAATATTTTGATACATTGAAAGAAAAGTCTGAATTTTTTAATGGTAAATTATAATCAAAATTTGTCACTGATAGGGTAGTTTTAGTATTATTTTTTCCAATTTCTATTAGGTTATGTATGTGTTTTGTTCTTTTCTCAATTCCAAGTAAAATGTATTTAATTTCAGATTTTGAGTCAATAGGTGTAAACTTTATATATTGAATTAATAAACCACTTTTATTTTGTTCAATATCAAGTGTATAATTATATCCTTGATTAAAAAATGACAACATATTGTTTGGAGATATTGTATTTTCTTCATCATTTTCATAATTGGAAATAGTTACCTCTTCATCTTCATAACTAATACTGTATAAATTATGTCCATCAAAAATTCTTTTGATTCCCAAAATTTCCAATGTATACATATTTTCTTTAAGAGTTACTTTACCTTCAGTTTCTTGACTAATATTTTCTTCTTTATTTTCTAGAGAATATTTAAATGAAATTCGAATATTTTTGTAACTATTAATTTTAGATTTCACATCTCTTAATAATAATTTTGCCTCAGGATCTTGATTTTGAGCATAAGTCGTTACTAATGAAATAAAAAATATAAAAACAACTCTTTTAAATAATTTACTCATTTTCTAATAATTGGTTTAAAGAAGTTAAGTCACTTATCAAAACTTGTCTAGCTTTACTTCCTTCAAATGGACCAACTATTCCAGCGGCTTCTAACTGATCTATCAGTCGTCCGGCTCTGTTATAGCCTAATTTTAGTTTTCTTTGAAGCAAGGATGCTGAACCTTGTTGGGCAGTTACTATCAACTCCGCAGCTTCCTTAAATAACTTATCTCTGTCGTTAATATCAATATCAAGACTTGTGCCAGATTCTTCGCTAATAAATTCTGGAAGGATATACGCACTTGCGTATGCTTTCTGTGATCCAATAAATTCAGTTAATTTTTCAACTTCAGGAGTGTCAACAAATGCGCACTGAATTCTAGTTAAATCATTCCCTTGAGTGTAGAGCATGTCTCCTCGACCAATAAGTTGATCAGCTCCAGAACTATCTAAAATTGTTCTTGAATCAATTTTTGACGTTACTCTAAAAGCAATCCTCGCTGGAAAATTGGCCTTGATAATACCTGTAATAACGTTTACAGAAGGTCTTTGTGTAGCAATAATTAAATGAATACCAATTGCTCTAGCTAATTGTGCAAGTCTGGCTATTGGAGTTTCAACTTCTTTACCTGCTGTCATTATTAAATCTGCAAATTCATCAACAACTAAAACAATGTAGGGCAAGAACTTGTGCCCTTCATCCGGGTTTAATTTTCGTGCCTTAAATTTTGTGTTATATTCCTTAATGTTTCTGCAAAAAGCTAGTTTTAGTAAATCGTAACGATTATCCATTTCGATACAAAGTGAGTTTAGGGTGTTGATTACTTTTGTATTATCTGTAATAATTGCATCTTCTGAGTCCGGGAGTTTTGCTAAATAATGGCGCTCAATCTTATTAAATAATGTAAGTTCAACTTTTTTCGGATCAACCAAAACAAATTTTACCTCAGCAGGATGTTTTTTATATAACAAAGAAGTTAGAACTGCATTTAACCCAACTGATTTTCCTTGTCCAGTTGCACCGGCCATTAAAAGGTGAGGCATTTTTGAAAGGTCAACTACAAATGTTTCATTATTTATAGTTTTACCTAAAGCAATTGGAAGTTCACTATCTGTTTTTTGAAATTTTTTTGACGCAATCACAGAGTTCATTGATACTATAGTAGCATTTTTATTTGGAACTTCAATACCAATTGTTCCTCTTCCAGGAATTGGAGCAATTATACGAATTCCTAGTGCTGAAAGCGATAATGCTATATCGTCTTCAAGATTTTTAATTTTTGAAATTCTAATTCCAGCATCAGGGATTATTTCATAAAGTGTTACAGTTGGTCCAACAGTTGCCTTAATGCTACTAATACCTATTTTGTAGTTGTTTAGGGTTTCAACTATTCTATTTTTATTTTCTTCTAGTTCTTGCTGATCAATAGTAATTCCTTCGCTGTCATATTTTTTTAATAAATCAAGATGAGGAAATACAAATTTTGATAACTCTAGAGTGGGATCTACTTCTCCAAAGTCCTCTACTAACTTAGCTGCCAAATTATTAGTTTCTGAGTCTTCTTCTTCGGCTATGGTAACTTCCATTTTTAATTTTGAAGATTTATTAGTTATATTTTTTTCAGAACTAATTTCGGAATGATTTTTAATAGTAGGTTTAATGTTTTCTATTGGTTTTTCAAATTTGTGTTCAGATTTTTTATCTAAAACTGGAAAATCATTAAAATGCGAATCTTTTTCTGGGATTGTATTTGTTTCATTTACATCTAATAAGTTATCATCTTTTTCAGTTTTAAAATTCATCATTGATGTGATTTGTTTTGGTGTAATTTTTAATCGAACTGACATGTAAAAAATAAATCCAAGAATAAGTATTAAAATAGTTCCAATTTTGCCTGTATAGTCTTGTAAAAATAGGTTTAATTCATAACCAATCTTACCACCAAGATTTGGGTAGTTATCGAAAAATCCAAAAATAACTGAAAGCCAACTAATTGATAAAATGCCCCAAAGCCAATTGTTTATAATTTTCTCTCTTAAAGATTTTTTGAGTGTATATAAACCAGTAATAAATAAAAGAAATGAAAAAATGATTGAACTTACCCCAAATCCCTTGTATACTAACAAGTGACTTATCCATGCACCAACTTTACTAAGCCAATTTTCAGCTTTTGTAGATCTTTTAAAAAAGTCAACTATGGTACTTTGATCATTTTCTCCTGTAAAAAAGTATGAAATTATTGACAGTAAAAAAGTAATTGATAATAAAATTAAAAGACTGCCTACAAAAAGGCGTTGTGAGCTGCTAATCTTTAAATTAATTTTATCTCGTAAATTATTACTTTTTAACATAAATCTTGATCTGTTTAAACAAAAATACAATTTAATAAACTTTATGCTATTAACAACAAATATTGTGTAAAACTAAAAACACCCGGAAAGCTCTGGGTGTTTAATTATAAAAAATAAAATTGTTATTTACATTAAATCAAAGCGATCAGCATTCATAATTTTACACCAAACGGAAATAAAATCGTTAATAAATTTGTCCTTGTTGTGGTTTGTAGCATAAACTTCAACAATAGCTCTAAGCTCAGAGTTTGAACCAAAAACTAAATCAGTACGGCTAGCTGTACGATCTATTTCTAATGTATTACGATTTTTTGCTTTATACGAGTTGTAACCACTCTTTTCCCATTTGACTTCCATAGATAGAAGGGTTTTAAACCAGCTATTATCTAATTTACCATCCGTCCAAATTCCATCACCAGTGTATGAAATTCCAACTGATCTTAAACCACCATACAAAACTGTTAGCTCTACAGTTGAAAGTCCCAAAAGCTGTGCTTTGTCTAGCATTATTTCTTCAGGAGATACTGAAAATTCTTTTTCTGAATAATTACGGAAGCCACATGCTTTTGGTTTTAGTAAATTAAATGAGTTAATATCAGTATCGTCTTGGCTTGCATCTCCACGTCCAGTTGCTATTTTCACATTGTATCCTGAAGCAATTTCAATTCCAACAGCACCACCTAGAACTATAGTATCTGCTACGCTTACGTCATGTTCTTTGGCAATATTCTCTAATATTGATAAGACTTTTTTTAATTGTTTTGGCTTATTAACTTCCCAATTAATTTGAGGTTTTAATCTAATTCTAGCACCATTAGCACCACCACGATTATCTGATTTTCTAAAAGTCGAAGCAGATGCCCAAGCTGTTTCTATTAACTCTTTTTGTGATAAACCACAATTGATTATACTTTTTCTTATTTTTTTTTCTTTCGCTTCAGGAATTATAGAAGTTGGATTTATCGGATCTTGCCATTTATAATCAACATCTTTAAAATCTCCACAAACATAATTACTTTTCGGGCCTAAATCTCTATGAAGAAGTTTAAACCATGCTTTTGCAAATGCATCTTCGAAGGCCTTTGGGTCATTTAAAAATTTCTTACAAATTTTATTATAGTCTGGATCAATTTTCAAAGATATATCAGCAGTTGTCATTATTGGGAGTACTTTATTATTACTTCCATCAACTTGCGGAACCATGTCATTTTCATCACAATCTATTGGATGCCATTGCCATGCACCTGCTGGACTTTTTTTACACTCCCATTCATATTTAAATAATAATTTTAAATAATCCATATCCCATTTGACCGGGTTTGTTGTCCATGGACCTTCAATTCCACTAGTTATAGCATCTATACCTTTTCCTGAGTTAAATTTATTTTCCCATCCAAATCCTTGAGCTTCAATTTCCGAGCCTTCAGGTTCATTTCCTACAAAATCTTCTGAAGCCGCACCATGTGCTTTTCCAAAAGTATGACCACCAGCTGTTAATGCAACAGTTTCTTCATCATTCATTGCCATTCGCTTAAATGTTTCGCGAACATCTTGAGCGGAGAGTTTCGGGTCAGGATTTGCATTGGGTCCTTGAGGATTCACATAAATTAAACCCATTTGAACTGCAGCTAACGGATTTTCTAGATCCTGTCTTGTCTTTCCGTAGCGATTATCACCTAGCCACTCATCTTCAGAACCCCAATAAATATCTTTTTCGGATTGCCATATATCATTTCTACCTAATGCAGTTCCATGGTTAGGCCCCCCCATGTCTTCTATAGCTACGTTTCCAGCTAAAACTAAAAGATCTGCCCAGCTAAGATAGTTACCATATTTTTCTTTGATGGGCCATAATAGTCTTCGTGCTTTATCTAAATTACCATTGTCTGGCCATGAATTAAGTGGTGCAAATCTTTGTGCTCCTGTAGCAGCTCCACCGCGACCATCCCCAGTCCTGTATGTTCCTGCTGCATGCCAAGTCATTCTAATAAAGAAAGGTCCATAATGACCATAATCAGCTGGCCACCAATCTTTACTATCGGTCATAAGTTCCTTCAAGTCTTTTTTTACAGATTTTAAGTCTAATTTTTTTACTAATTCTCTATAATTAATTTCACAAAGAGGATTGCTTTTTGAATCATGTTGTCTTAAGATATCAAGGTTCAAATTATTTGGCCACCAATCTTTATTTTGCGTTCCAAGATTTGGTTTAGTTGTTGAGCCATGAAATGGACATTTATTATCGTTCATAATATTAGCTGTTTAGAAAATCTAAATTAATAAAAATTAATTCTTAATATTATTTTATTAATTATTATTTACTATCGTTCAATAATTCTTATTGATGGGAGTTTTGTTTAATTTTATAACCCAATGCTGCAATAAAAAGTGTCATAAAAGGACTTATCCAGTTGAAAAAAGCGTAAAAAAAGTAATCGCTAATGGAAACTCCTAAAACACTGCTTTGATATGCACCACAGGTGTTCCAAGGAATTAGTACAGATGTTACAGTACCTGAGTCTTCTAAAGTACGACTTAAGTT
>Ga0160423_10001678_pt1 | contig 18538 bp, 16 predicted proteins | sample CRUFie14St8metaG_FD_108191 | JGI IMG/M metagenome (GOLD analysis project Ga0160423, IMG submission 108191) | Marine microbial communities from the Costa Rica Dome - CRUD Field 142mm St8 metaG | ecosystem: Environmental > Aquatic > Marine > Oceanic > Photic zone | place: Costa Rica: the Eastern... | reverse complement strand
GCACAGAGGGCGGATAGCGCACCGAAACCCAGAACCGAACCGGACTGGAGAAATCGCCTTCGCTGAAGGGTGGCGCGGGAGATATTCATGACGAACAGCCTACCGGCAAATTACTACGCCTTTCTTAAGTAATTGGAAGTCTGAAAACGGGGAATAGAGAATTGTGCTTGTTCCGCGGGGTGGCGAGACTCCGCTCTCGATGGGAATCGTCAAGTTGCTGTGGCCGTGGTGCGCAGTAGTGCTCTCAGGAGTATTACTGGCGCTCTGCTACGCGCCGTTTGACACACCTGCGATGGTTTGGATTGGGTTAATTCCATTGTTCGCAGCAGTCTGGGGGAGCGGAGGAGCGAAATGCAGGCCACGCGGCTTCGCTCTGGGATACCTCGCAGGCCTGAGCTTTTGGTTGATCAATCTCAAGTGGATTTCGGAAGTAGGGGCTATTGGGTGGATTGCGGTCTCCTCTTTTCTGGCTCTTTATTTTGCGCTCTGGGGCCTTTTTGCTGCAGCGGCAGGGAACCCTTGGAGGCAGGAATCCGAACCACTGGGAGAATCAGAGGAGGGTATCGCTGCCAAGGTCAGCAAGCGCCTAAGTGAAAAGAAAAGACGGTCGAGAAGGTCGTTTGCAGAGTCTCGCAGAGTGTTGATATTTGCGATTGTGAATGCCTGCTGCTGGTGCGGCCTGGAATGGGTTCGGGGGTGGTTTTTTACCGGCTTTGGCTGGAATGGTCTCGGGGTTGCCTTTCATGATCAACCGATCCTTGCGCAGAGTGCGGATCTGGTGGGAGTTTCCGGGCTTTCGTTTCTGCCGGTTTTCGTCATGGGGGTGGTTGTTCAGGTGGGTCGGGGCCTGTATCAGGAAATTCAGAGCGGCCGGTTACGCGCTCATTGGGATTTTGGATGTGCGATGGTGGTTCTTGCGGGCTGTTTCGTCTATGGTGTGTGGAAATTGCATGGAGAATCTGAGGAGCCTTCCGCTCCTTTGAATGTGCTCCTCGTTCAGTTGAATATTCCTCAGGAGGCCAGCCAGAGACTCTGGTCCGCAGAGGATATATACAGGGGTTATGAGGAAGAAACCCTAGAGGCTCTTGAGAGCTTGAGTCTTGCCAATGAACAACGTGTTCAGGATGCGATGAAGGCGGGAGCCCTCGACCCTGTTAGTCTGGATGTTCCTGACTGGATCGTATGGCCGGAGTCAGCTCTTCCCGACGTCCTGTATTACGGAGAGAAGAACGAACAGGAACTCGGTCGGAGTTCGTTGTCATTAATTGAGGAGATCAAGTCTCGTGGTGAATTTTCACTCTTGTTTGGAATGCTGGAATATGAGGCCGAAAGGGTCGTGCCCTCTGCTCCGCTGACGAGAAAAGAGAGGGGGAAAGCATTCAATTCTCTGGTCGTGCTTCCCGGGGGAGAGAGTGTCTTCCGGACATACCGAAAACAGCACCTTGTTCTCTTTGGAGAGACTATTCCCTACGTTGAGCAGCTTGGAGTCCTGCGCTGGCTATGGGAAAAGTCGGCAGGAACCGAATATGGAGGGTCGTTCAGCGCCGGGGACCAGCAGGAGCCGATGAGACTGCCTTCGCCGTTGGCCGGGGGGGAAGAAGTCTCAGTGATACCAACGATCTGTTTTGAAGATACCGTTGCGCGTAAGATGCGAAAATTCGTGAAGGGAGGAGGACAGCTTATTCTCAACATCACGAATGATGGCTGGTTCAAGAACAGCGAGGCAGCTGCGCAGCATTTTGCGAATGCCAAGTTTCGCTCCATTGAGTTTCGGCGTCCCACGATACGTTCGGCGAATACAGGGGTCAGCGCGGTGATCAACAGCCATGGAACCGTATTGGACCTAAAAACAATGAAGAGACGGATTCTCCTCAACGAATCAGGGTCTCACCTGAGCCGTGGGTGGCTGTATTCCACGGCTCATGTCCCGCTTGCAGGGCCCTTAACACCCTATGCGAGATTTGGTGACTGGTTCGCTGCACTCGCCTTGTTGATAGCCGGGGGATGGTGGCTTGCCGGGCGAACAAGTCAGCGAGAGAAGGAAGATCAGAGGCAACTGAATGACGTCCGGTGACCCTTGACGCTTGAAAGTATGTCCGTGGGACAGTACCAGCGCTTCTGATGGCCGTTGGTGATGTCAGAGGCGTTCTGCAATACGTACCTATGTTCCGTGAGAGAACATTCGTCGTGGTGTTCGACGAGGGTCTCCCCGAATCTGCCGTTGCGGAGGCTCTACTTGATCTTAAGGTCCTCCAAGGAATCGGGGTGAATCTTGTGATTGCGGTTGCGGGTGGAGAAGAGTCGATCTCCGTGGTCGCGGATCGTGCGCTAGACCTCGAGATTAAATTTGCCCGGGTGATGGGAGAGGAAACAGCCGGTCCGATTCTAGAGCGCGGACAGGCGGCTATCGTCAATTGTCCCGCTGATGGGCCCCTTGGAGAGTCGCTAGCTGATCTGGGGGTTGAAATTGGCGCGGCGAAATTGATTGGACTCCTTAACGGTCAGGGAATTCGCAGGGATGGGCTGCCCCTTCGTGCGGTGCCTTGTTCTGCGCTTCCTGATTTTCTTGATGCTGCTGGAGGTAGCGCGCTGACAGGCGCAAAGTTACTGGAAGACGCCGCGGCAGTTTGCCGGGCAGGGGTGCCGAGGGTGCATATCCTCGATGGTCGCCAACAGGGCGTGCTGGCAGATGAGTTGTTCTCCAACGAGGGGGTGGGGACCATGGTGCATGCTGATAGCTATCGGGATGTACGTGCCCTTCGTGAAGATGATGTCCCCGAGCTTCTCGCGATGATAGGGAGATCGGTTCGCGCCTCTCATCTGGTGCCTCGCGATTACGAGGAGATCCTCCAGAAGGCCGATGATTTCCTCGTGTTGTGTGTGGACGACAACGTGGTCGGCTGTGTCGCCCTGCATTGTTACGGGCCTGATCTTGCGGAGCTGGCCTGTCTCTACGTGAAACAATCTCATGAGTGTCGGGGCTATGGAAAATTGCTCGTGCAGGCGGCTGAGGAAAGGGCCCGTGAGAGGAACATCCACACTGTTTTCGCACTGACAACCCGGGCGGTGACATTCTTTGAAAATCTAGGTTATCGGATTGCTGATAGCTCGGTTATGCCCGAGGGCCGCGCAAGAAAGTGCGAGGAAAGTGAGAGGAGCTCCGCGGTTCTTACCAAGGAGCTCGCGTAGAACAGGCGCTCTTCGGAAGGAGGGGTTACAGGTGCTAGTTCTTACCGGGATCTTCAGGACACTCCGCCACGATTGTGTGATAGATAGAAAGGTTTCGAAGAGTCTGTGACCACAGTGAATGATCATGGTCTCTGGTGAGCAGATCTTCGGTGGGCTTAGCTGGTATCCAAGAACGATGACGAATTTCTCCCTCCAGTTGCCCCTTGGACCACCCCGAGTATCCGAGGAAGGCCCTGACAATAACCCCGGGAGTGTTGGCATGTTTGATGGCACCACTAGCAGAAATACCTGTCTCAAAGCAGAGACTTGCACTTTCGGACCACCAGAGGGCTGCAAATGAGAGATTCTCGCGTGAAACCGGGCCGCCGAGGTGAACTGGGATCGTGGAGAGAGCTTCGAATTCCTCCTTTTGGAGAAAATCACCCACATGGTGATTGGACGGCTGATTCAGGATGAGTCCGAAGGCTCCCTCCTCACTACTGTGCTCTGTGAGAAGAATCACAGAGTGATGAAAGGGCCCTTTCCCAAGCGTAGGATCAGCGATTAACAGTTGGCCTTCGAGGCGTATTGGCGCGTCATAGCCTGTCGAATCAGCCATGAAAACAGAGTGAATGTAGGCAGAGGCCGCGTCAAGAGAGGTTCCAGAAGTGGGGAATCGGGCTGTGGGGGATGGCAATGATATTTTGGGGTTCAGGTCATGAGCATTAGCGACTAAGAGTTCTCTGTGTTCGTTGACCACACTAGAATCTACGCGAAGGCAGGGAACGGCGGAAACGGCGTAGTGAGCTTCCGGCGGGAAAAGTATGTGCCGCGCGGAGGCCCCGATGGCGGAGATGGAGCGCAAGGTGGAGACGTGATCCTGAGGGTGGATGGGCATACCGATAATCTCAGGGCGTTTCACTATAATCCCCGGATGGTCGCCAAGGATGGCGGACATGGGCAGAGCTGGAAGCGCCATGGAAAGAATGGAAAGCCTGTGGTGGGAAAGGTGCCGCCAGGAACATTAGTCTATCGCAGTCCGGCCAGAACCGTCACCGAGGCGGTGGAAATGGAGCGCTCTGGGGCAGGAGTAGATCTGGAGCTTGTGGCAGACCTGACATCCGAGGGCGACGAGCTCGTCATTTGCAAAGCGGGCGAAGGGGGAAAAGGGAACTGGCAGTTTCGGAGTTCTACCAATCGGACACCGGAGGAGTTCACTCTTGGAACCGAGGGAACAGAGGGGGTGTTTTATCTTGAGTTGAGACGCATCGCAGATGCCGGGATGGTGGGATTCCCCAATGCGGGGAAATCGACCCTCACGACGAAGCTGAGTGCGGCTCGCCCCAAGATCGCTTCGTATCCATTCACCACTCTGAACCCGATGGTCGGAGTGGTGGAGTTTGATGACTTCAAACGGTGCACGATTGCGGATATTCCCGGTATCATCGAGGGGGCTCACAAAAACCGTGGACTTGGTCATGAATTCCTGCGGCACATCACGAGGTGTGGACTCCTGCTATTCGTCGTTGATATGGCAGGAAGCGAGTGCCGGGATCCAATTTCGGATATCGAAACTCTTCGGAAAGAGGTCAAATTATATGACCCGGAGCTTTCCAAGCTCGATTGGTTAGTGGTTGCCAACAAGATGGATCTCGATGAAGCAGAGGAGAACCTGGCTCATTTCCGACAGCGTTTTCCCAAAGTGGAGATTATCTCAGTTTCAGCTAAGTTGGAGGAGGGACTCGGCGCGTTGCGAGGACTATTGTGTGAGCGGGTGGGCAAGAAAAATCAGTGAATAGACAGACGGAAGAAGCATGGCGGAGGTGCCAGTGACCCATGTCGGAAAATGAGAAAAATCTGGTGTTTGTCTATGGCACCTTGCGGAAGGAGTCTTCCAATCACTTCAGACTCAGGAAGGCGCCTTTTGTGAAAGAGGGATGGATTCTCGGGCGCCTCTATCGCATTGGTTGGTATCCCGGAATGCGGTTGGACGAGGAAGGGGTCCCAGTTCGGGGGGAAATCTACGAGATTGAGCGGGAAGCGCTGAGGGAGCTGGATGCTTTTGAGGGAAATGAGTTTGAGCGTCTGAAGGCGAAGGTGCACGCCAAAGGGGGCGGGGATTTCCATGTCTGGCTGTACGAATACCGTAAAGAAGTGGATTCCGGCGCAGAGCTTTTGCCAGCGGACTGGGTGCATCACGAGAGGAAGATGGACCGCAAGGCTCATGCCCCATTCTTCAGTCTGGCTACCTTCGTCTTATTGCCAGCTACCGCGGCCTTGGGTGCGTTCATGACCTGGGCCGATCCCGACTCTTTCAGCAGGTTTAGCTGGATCTTGCAGGTTCTCAGCATCGCTCTTCCTCTTCTGGCCTTTCTTGCGGGTAGAAAAGCTCACGCTCGACGGGAGCGGTGGGCTGAAGGTGCTGAGGTCTGTGCGGCGGTGGCCTTTGTCGTCTTCTGTTTGATGTTGCTTATCCGTTTCTTTCCTTCCGCCTTCGAGGCGTTTCCCAATTAGTCGGTGGTAAGCACTTTCTTCTCAACTGAGGGGTGAGAGACGCTGTTGCGCTGCAGGAGCTAGCTCCCAAGGAGGCTTCCCATCGGAGCGTAGAGCTCTGTCTGTCGGGAGGTTTGCTCGACCAAGTCATCAGCAAGAGTAATTTTCCCTTCCTCAAAGAGGGTGATAGTACTAGATCCTCCGAAAGAGAAATAACCGCGTTCATCCCCGCGGTTGATTTTTTCGCCGGGAGTAAACGTCTGGGAAATTGAACCAACGTTCGTAGCGCCGATATCGATCATCACGATAGTGCCGAAGCGGCTGGTCTCAAGCTCAGTGATCATTCTCTTATTTTGCCACAAATAGGAAAGGTTGCGGCGAAGAGCAATGGGTGAAACAGAAAAGAGCGCTCCGTTGATCAGGCTGGAGGTAGAAGGAATTCCCTCGGCGGGGAAATGAAAGCGGTGATAATCGGTCGGGCAGAGGCGGGAGAGAACGAGGCTCCCTCGTGCGAATCTATTGCTGAGCTCGGAGGATCCAAGAAGGGAGGCGAGAGAGAAACGTTGCCCTTTGACAAAGACCGAGGTGATCTCTGAAATATTCGGGAAGCCGAGGTGCCGGCCGTCGCATGGAAAAGTGACGGCCTCTGGATCCGGGTCAAAGGGCCGGGCTTCGGGTTTAAGCCTCCGAATAAAAAACTCGTTGAAGCTCTTGAAGGATTCCTGAGGATCTGCGAACTCGGATGCATCGAGGCCGAATTCCTTAATAAAGGGGGCCACCAGCGCGCGACTCGCGGGGCGGCCCATCCGACGACCATACCAATGTGAGAAGAAAGGCTTCCTTATTACCTGCTGAAGTAAAGAGCCCCAGCAGGATTCGTAGGCGAGGCGTAGCCATCTTTCCCCGTAAACCTGCTCAATCTCAAGGGCTTCAGTCAGACGATTGTAGTATCGGATTGGCTCCACGGTGTGACATTGCCCCTTGCGTCGAGGGCGTGGCAAGATTAGGTGTCCCGGAGACCCTAACCCATATGTATTTTCAACAATCTGCGCCCTCAGTTGGTTTCACGGCTATTAGCCGGGTCCAGCGCCTCAGGGGGATGGGCCGAGTTCTCGGCTTTTGCGGCCTCATAGCGATTTTGAGCGGATGCAAGCAGGCGGAAAGAGTGGTAACTTTGACAGAAGCAGATCGTCGAGACTTGGTTTTGTGGGACAAGTCCTATCCCGGTGATCTTAAAGACCAAGCCCCGCTGCAATGGCGAAGGGTACCGTGGACCCAGATGCGCTACTACAACTACCGCTTTGGGCCCGCGGGGGACGGTGAGATCTGGCTGAGTGTGGTGCCGAGTCGAGCGGCGGATTCGGTGCTCCAGAATATCAACCGATGGTATAACCAGTTCAGGATGCCCGAAATTACGAGTTTGGATGATCTGAAGCAGGAGCCTGCACTGCAAACGGCCGGATACCTCGTAGAGGCGGAAGGGACGTATTATGGAGGAATGGGCGCGGAACCCCGGGAAGATTCCAAGATGCTTGCTCTTGCGATACCGATCAGCCGGAATCTTGTGACGATCAAGATGGTGGGTTCTCCAGTGGACGTGGAGACAGAGAGGCAGCGGTTCCTTGAATACTGCAAGACTTTAGAATTTTCTGACGTAGATATTATAGAAACCCCTGAGGCAAAGTGAGCGATTCCCAGAATGAATCCAGATCCACGGAGGTGGACGAGTATTACGCCAAGGCTGGAGAGAAAGCCAAGGTTGGAAAAAAGGCTAAGGGGAGCCCAAAGTCCGTTTTCAACGAGAAGTCTGTGGCGAGCGAGAAATCTAAAGCGGGCAAAAAAGCGGTAAAGGAGAGGAGTATATGGGCGTGGGCGTTTCGTGTTCTGGCAGGGTTCGAGGTCGCGATCATCTGCCTCCTGATGCTCTTCGCCGCGACCTTTTTTGGGACTCTCGAGCAGACGCAGGTGGGCCTCTACCAGACCCTCCAGAAATACTTTGATATGGAGGCTCTTTTCGTCATTCCCGAGCTGAATGGAAAGATCATCCCTCTCCCCATCCCGGGGACCTTCTGGGTCAGCGCGGTGCTTGTCGTCAATATGACTCTAGGGGGGCTGATTCGGGCAAGGAAAGGATGGAAGACCGCAGGAGTTCTGATTGCTCATTTCAGCATGATTTTCCTTCTGGTCGCGGGAGGTGTCTCCCAGATCAGTAAGAAGGAAGGGGTGATGCATGTGTATCAGGGAGATCGATCCGATTATGCCCGGAGTTACACGGAGCCGACCATCGAGATTTATCCGATTGGCGATAAGGGGCAGAGGGATAGGCCGTTCGTGGTAGATAGTAAGCACCTGACTGGACTCAAGTCCGAGGATTCCCTCACCGTTCGTCTGCCCGAAGAACTTCCTTTTGACCTAAAGGTCTCTGGGTTTCTGCGTAGTTCTGATCTTCTGCAGGTTGGGAGAGCCAAGGATCAGCATGAAGGGGAGCGGGTCGTAGATGGTTTTTTTCTCAAGGAGACGAAGCGTGCACAGCAGGAAGAGACCAACTTGACCGGGTGCTACCTCACGGTTCTCGACAAGGATGGCGTCGCGCTGCAGGAGGTGGTGCTGCATTACAATGGAATGCTGTTTCCCACCCCGGTTACAGCCTTGGTCAACGGTGAGAAATACGAATTTTCCCTAACTCGCTGGATCTGGCCTATGCCCTTTGAAGTCGAACTGGATAAGACGCTGGGAGAGTATTGGCCCGGAACGCGGGATCCGAGCTGGTTCCAGAGTGATATCACCAAAGTCGAGGGGGACTTAAGAGAGGAGTATTCCATCGTGATGAACAAACCCATGCGTCATGAAGGGGTAACCCTCTATCAGGCCTCCTGGGCTCCTCCTGCGCCGGGTGGTCGTCCCAGTTCAGGTTTCGCAATCGTCCAGAACCCCTCGGATCAATGGCCTAAGTGGTCGCTCTACATCGCGTCCTTTGGACTCATGCTTCATTTCGGCATGAAGTTGACTCGATTCCTTGGATCCTCAATTCCCAAAAAGAAAACCCCCCATGCCTAAGAAAAGCTTCAACGGAGCCGCCCGATGGACAGGATTTGCGCTGGCGATCGTCGCCACGATCTGGATTGCCGTGGTCACCAATCGGGACGGCTACTCCAAGGAAGAGTATCAACAGGTAGAGGGATATTCAAAGTGGAATGAAGAGACCGTGGAGATCGCCAAGGGAATCCCTGTCCAGGATGGAGGCCGGGTGAAGCCGTTTGAGACGCGGGCGCAGTTCCTGATGTTGAAGCTGCATGGTGCACGCAAGATGAAGTTTGAGAGTGGAGGAAGGGAGATGAGTATCGGGCCGACCGAATGGCTCCTTGATATTCTTTTCCGGCCTGAACTCGCCCTGAAGATGCCGACCTTCCGTGTGGATGACTCGGAACTACTGGAAAATGTTGGCATGGAGGTGGAGAGCCGCAGAGATCGTTATAGCTATATCCAACTGGAGCCTTACATGCAGGAGCTAGGCAAGCGAGCAGGGGATTTGCAGAAGGAGATTCAGGCGAAAATGCAAGTAGATCCAGACTACAAATTTCCGGCCGGGGAATCCGATCCGCGCGCGCTGGCCAGAAAGATCATGGAGTATCAGGGAATGGTCGCCAGCAATGATTTCTCCAAGGGAGTCACCTTGGATGCCTCCGCTGAGACGGCTGATGGGGAGCAGATGAATACTGTCAGCTACTGGGTCAAAGCCATGCCGGTGCTAGCAGCAGCCCTGAATCAGCAGGAAGTTCCTGATCACGTCCAGAAGCTCATCAATGAAGTTAGCTTCAGGCTGGGTCGCGGAGAAGGTGGCATCGAGTGGCTCCCTCCCTACGAGGCGAATGTGGTCCTTCCCCCCGGAGGCGAGGCGACCATTCACTCTGGAGAGGTGGTGAAGACCTTCGAGGTTAATTGTGAGTCCGGTCAGGTTGAAATGTTTGAGGGAAGCTCCACCTTGGGCACCCTCGAGGAGGGAGCGGGAGACAGCTATCCCGGTGCCGAACTGGTAGTAAAGAATACCGGAGAGGTGAGCGCTACCCTGAAAATTCAGGGGCGTGAGTGGATGTCTGCGGGGAACCGGCTGGGAGAGGTGTCGAGAGGTCTCGATATCACGCATTGGGAGCGCCTCTCCAATGATCTAAAGACTCTTGAGGGGCTCTGCGCTGCTGCGGAAGGCAAAGAGAGTGAGTTCGCGGAGAAGCTGGACGATTGGCGAGAGGAACTTGTGAGCCGTTCCTCTGCGCTGGGTGAAAAAGAGGGCAAGCTGGAATCGGAGGTCACGTATTATGAGAACAATTATTTTGTGAGGGGTCTGGTCTGGTTTGTCCTCGCCTTTGTTGTCGCTGCTGTCAGCTGGCTAGCACCGGCCTCTGGATGGGGGAGGTGGACCTATCGTTTGACCTGGATTCTGGGTGTGCTGGGTGCCGTGTATCTTACCTGGGGAATCGTCCACCGCTGTATTCTGATGGAGCGCCCTCCGGTGGGGAACCTCTACGACACGATACCCTTCATTGCTGGTGGGGGCGTTCTCGTCCTGTTTCTTCTTGAGGCGGTCACTCGTCGTCGGATCGCTTTGGGTGCGGCCATTGCCGTGGGACTCCTAGGACTCTTTCTGGCAAGGGCCTTCGAGGGAGTTGACGCTCAGGATCACATGGACCCCCTGCGGGCGGTATTACGCTCTAATTTCTGGCTCTCGACCCACGTGATTATCATTACCCTGGGCTATTCTGGGGGCCTGATTGCAGCTGCGATGTCGCATGTCTTTATATACGCCAAGGCCTTTAGGCTCGACCGAACTGACAGGTCCCTCTCCCGGTTCCTTACCCGCTCGGTTTACGGGCTGGTATGCTTCACGCTGTTTTTTTCCCTCGTAGGGACCGTCCTGGGTGGGATCTGGGCTAACGACTCATGGGGTCGTTTCTGGGGTTGGGATCCTAAAGAGAATGGAGCGATGCTCATCGTTCTATGGTGTCTGATCATCCTGCATGCCCGGATGGGTGGCTATCTCAAGGAGTGGGGGATTCATATTGCCTCTGTTCTGGGAGCGATCGTCGTGGCCTTCTCGTGGTGGGGGGTCAATCTCCTTGGGACTGGGTTGCACTCCTATGGATTCACCGAGGGAATCGGTGGAGCGGTGAAGATGTTTTACTGCTTTGAGTTTGTGGTGGCGCTGGGGGGCATTGGACTAGCAATCTGGGAGAAAAAATCTCGCGGTAAGAAATCCGGCAGGAAGTGGCCAGAAGGCACCGATCAGCTACCTAACGAACAGAAAGCCCTCGGGTAGTTGAGCGATCTCTCGAAGAGGGGTTCTTCCCTAGCCAGGGGGCCAAGAGAGTTGACGACCTGCGAGAAGGTGCAGGTGGAGGTGGGGCACGGCTTCACCGCCATGTTTCCCATTGTTAATCACGACCCTGAACCCGTCTGCACTAAGGCCTTCCTGTTCTGCGATAAAGCGTATGCGGTTAAGAAGGTGTCCAAGAAGGCCCTGATCGGAGGTTTCTGTTTCTCCGATCCGAGTGATGAGCTTCTTCGGAACAAGGAGCAGGTGTACCGGTGCCTGGGGCGCGATATCCCGGAAACACAGGCACTGGTCGTCCTCGTAAATGATGTCGGCCGGAATCTCACGGTCTGCGATCTTCTGGAAGATTGTTTTTTCAGCCACTGGAGGGGTGCAAGGTAAAGAGAGTAAGAGCCGAGAGGAAAGCGTTCTGCCGGGGACCGTGCTTCTCTTTCCCTCCGCGGGAAGGCCGCTGCTCTCAGAGATCAATGGTGAGTTGAATCTTGCGATTCTCGGGGACAGGTTGCTGTGCGATATTTTGGAGAAAGGCGAGGATTTCCTGGTGAATACGATTACACTCCGTGGTCCACTTAACAGCGCCAAGGAGAATTCGGGCGCTTTCGCGCAGCTCCGTAAAATGAAATTCCTCGGCTCCTCGACCTTGCAGGTCGTCAATTTTCTCCTGTAGTTTCTGGTAAAACACGAGCTCATATCCATTTCCGGCTTCCTTGGCGGCCCGGGCGATGGACAGGGTAATGGGAGGAGCGAGGGGCTTAAGGTTGTCGGCGATCGCATCGCACCCAATTCGGCGCAGCATCCGCTTCATGCGCTCGAAGAGGTCTTCCAGAGGGAGGACACGCCACGGGCATTTATGTTCGAGGTAGTGCAGGATACCATCCCGGATATCGTCAATGAAGGGGAAGTCAGAGCGGTCGCATGAGTGCGCAGCCCGTTGCAGGGCAACATCAATCCAAGCCGTGTCGTAGCTAGCTACCTGATGGTGGCCAACCTGGAGAACCGGTAATTTTCCAACAAGACAGATCATGATGGAATCATTCCTTGAACAGCCTCCTCTGCATGTGATCCCGCATAGCCCGATTCTCGAGGGACTGAATTTCGCTGATGAACTCGCCGACATTGTCGAACTGGCGATACACAGAGACGTAGCGAACATAGGCCACCGGGTCGATCTGGTGAAGCTTGTCCATAACCTCGGCTCCGATGAGGTTGGAGGGGACCTCGGAAATATGGTCCTTGTGAAGGTCGGCTAGGATCTCTTCCACTGCCCGATCCAAGCGCTCCATTGAGACTGGCCGCTTTTCGCAGGCTTTGACAAGGCCCCTGAACAGCTTCTCCCGGTTGATAGCTTCCCGGCTCCCATCCTTCTTTACAACCCGGAGCTCCGTTCGTTCGATCTGCTCGTAGGTCGTGTAGCGATACGTGCAATCGAGGCATTCGCGTCGCCGTCGAATCGTCGTCCCGTCCTTGGACATCCGGGAATCGACAACTTTGTCTTTGTGGGAACCGCACTGAATACACCTCATTTATTGCTCAGTGGGGAGTAAGGCTACCCAAGATGTGGTAGTGGCAAAGAAAAAAAGGCACTCTATTTCGCGATAGGCAGTAATTGTTACTGGAAGTCAGCAAATTAGTAAAATTCGGGGTAATTTTGGTCTCAGGTGAACAAGACTCTAAAAAACGTGCTCTGATTTACTGACAGTGATGAAGAACGCCTTGCGGAACAGAAAAGAACATAATCTGGGATCCCAAAGCAGTTGAAGGCCTCGGTGAGGACGGGGCTTGTTCGATGTCCTCGGAACCAGTAAATGAGGCTTATATCGACCATGAAAAAGACTATCGCAATCGCAATGTTGATCGCCGTCAGCTCGCTCGCTCACGGAGAGCACAACGTTCTGACCGGGGCTGAAAAGAAGGAAGGCTGGAAGCTTCTCTTCGATGGAAAATCCACATCGGGCTGGCACAGCTGGAAGACTAAGAAACCTCTGGAGGCGGGAGCCTGGGCAGTGGAGGACGGATCTCTCACTCTGATGAAGAAAGGAGCAGGTGATATATATACCTCGGAGGCCTACGAAAACTTTGAGCTCAGTCTCGAATGGAAGACAAAGGGTAACAGCGGTATTCTGATCCGTGTCAACCCGGAGGCAGGTGGACCAATCTACAAGGTTGCCCCGGAAATGCAGATTGAGCGCTCCAAAGGAAAGAAGAGTACGGATGCCGGGGGCCTATATGCCCTCTATCCGATCGCGGTTGACGGGGAGAAAAAAATTCATCCTGAAGGATGGAACACTGTTCGGATTCGGATGGTCGACGGTAAAGGAACCCACTGGTTCAACGGGCAGAAAGTTGCGGAGTATCACATTGGGAGTGAGGATTGGAACAAGAAGGTGGCGGCAAGCAAGTTTGCGACCTGGAAAGGTTTCGCCGAAACCAAGAAAGGGCATGTCGGCCTGCAGGATCATGGAGCTCAAGTCTCCTTCCGCAACGTCAAGATCAGAGAAGTCAAGTAGGAGCCCAATCTGCGGGCGGCTAGGTTTTCTGAGCCATCCATGAGGGAGTCTCATGGGTGGCCCTTAGAGCCGGATCTTGAATAGGTCAGGAATTACTATTACCCATAGCCTCTATCCCTATATTTCGAAGCGATGACTGAATACACTGCAGAAGTTGCATTTCGCCCCAGCGATGATGCTCTGGCGTATCTCCCTGAGGGTCCCTGTCAGTATGGAGAGGGTAAGCTGTCCTGGGTGGCTATTCAGCACGGGGGAGAGTCCCGGGAAGGTTCTATCAATGTCCTTGATCTTGTATCGGGGAGCAACGACCAACATATTCTCCCGGGGCGTCCGGGGTTTGCGTTTCCGACAGAGGATAAAAGCGTATTCCTCGTTGGCCTTGAAAGGAAGGTGGGGTTCTACAATATCGGATCAGGCCAATGGGTCGCTCCCCCAGGAGAAGTAAGGGGTGAGGAGGATGGCACTATCATCAACGATGGAGTCGCCTACCGAGATGGAGTGATCTTTGGAACTAAAGACGTGGAATTTACCGATCCCAAGGCTTCATTATATCTCTGGCTTCCTGGAATGGAGGAGCCTGTTAAGCTGCGGGGAGGTCAAACCTGTTCAAATGGAAAAATAGTCCTGACTCGGGAGGGAAAGGAATTCCTCCTCGATATTGATACGCCAACAAAACTCGTGGTAGAATACCCGCTCGATGGTGACGCCCGGCAACTGGGGGAGCCACGGACGGTTCTGGATTTGAGGGAGGTTCCTTCCTATCCTGATGGGATGGTGATTACTCCTGACGGGCGGAGTGTCATTATAGCGATGTATAACCCTGAAAATGTGGAGGAGGGTGAGGCTCGTCAGCACAGCCTCATGGATGGGGGTCTGGAGGCATTGTGGAAGACCCCTGGATCCCCACGGGTGACATGCCCGTTACTGATGGAAATCGGAGGAGAAACGCACTTGTTTCTGACAACGGCAGTGGAGCACATGCCAGAGGAGGAGAAGCCTCAACATCCCAATGCAGGCTGCCTCTTCCGCTCAACGTTTCCAACTCGGTAGCCTTTGAAAAACCCTCTGTTTCCGGGGCTGGTCAGGCTTTCTGGAGAGACCCCAGGAGCGTCAGGAGAAAGTCCAGCATCTCTGCCAGTGCGTCGCGATAGGCGGACGTATTGACAAGAGAGAGACTGTCCCGTGCTTCCTGCAGTAAATCGGTGGCGTATTGCAGGGACCTTGCAATCGCGCCTTGGTATTCCGCAATGCCGGCAAGAACTGTCAGATCGAGTTCCTCCTGCTGTATAATCCTTTTCTGAAGAATCTCCCGCTGGGTATCTCCCGCCTCTTCGAGCAGGTAGAGCATGGGAAGAGTGAGTTTTCCCTTTTCGAGGTCCGTACGAAGTGTTTTTCCAAACTGCTCTTCAGTTCCTACCAGATCGAGGCAGTCGTCGTAGATTTGGTAGGCGGTCCCAAGCTTCATCCCGAAGTCTTTCATTGCAGCCCTAACCTCAGGAGACACCCCAGAGATGTAGGCAGATAGTTCTGTGGCGGCCGCGAAAAGTGCGCCCGTCTTCATTCCGATGATGTTGAGGTAATCCTTTTTGGTGAGAGTAAGATCGAACCGCCTCTGAGTCTGGAGTATTTCACCTTGGCAGACCTCTCGGGACGCGCTGGCTATGGATCGTGAGAGAACGAGATCATCAAACTCCGTCGAGAGCATCAGAGCATGAGAAAATAGAGCATCGCCCAGCAGGACTGCCATTCCGTCTCCCCACTTGCAGTTTGCAGTCGGCATTTTACGTCTCGTGTTTGCGCCGTCGATGATGTCGTCGTGCACGAGAGTGGCCATGTGGATGAGCTCGAGGATCGTGCTAAGCTTGAGATGGTCGTCGCTGAGTTGCCCAGTTGCGCCTCCGACAAGAATACTGAGAGCTGGTCGGATACGCTTGCCTGCGGTGTCGCAGATGTAGGAGACGTAGGGTGCCACCCCCGGGTCAAATTTCCGAACTTGGCTGCTCAGGGACTGTTCCACCAAGGCGAGCTCTTTTTTGATCAAGTCGGAAGAGGCCGCTGCTACGCTCCCTTGCTTGAACTTGGACGTGTCTGGCATGGTCTTTTGGTAAAGGGACAGTCACACAGGAAACAAAGTGGGCAAGGAATTTCCTAAATTTTCGAAAAAAATTGAAAATCATTTAGCATTGTGTGTGCGGGAGGTCTGTCGTTGCATCCCAAAGCTATGACAATTACGAGAATCGGCCTCCTTTTACTGTTCCCTGCTTTGGCGAACGTAGTCTCAGGAATAGAAGTTGGGGAGAAACCCAATACCCCAAAGCTTCCCGGGGTGCCCTATGTCGTTCACGACGGAACTCGTCCTCAGCCTGTCAAAGTCAAGAGTGGAGGTGCCGTCTCGGTAAAGCCACCCTCGGATGCGCTGGTGCTGATCGGGGAAAAAAGCTCTGAGACTTGGGAAGGAAACACATGGCCAATTGCTGATGGGGTGATGACTGTGGCGAAGGGTGGAGGAGTTCGATCGAAGGCCGCTTTTGGAGATTGTCAGCTGCACCTGGAGTATCGAGTGCCCGCCGGAAGGAAGGTCAAGGGGCAGGCCGGCGGGAATAGTGGGGTCTTTTTGATGGGTCTCTACGAGATCCAAGTCGGTGAGAGTCATACTAATCAGACGTATCCTGACGGGCAGACTGGAGCGATTTATGGGCAGGCACCCCCAAGGGTGAACCCCTCTGCGCCGCAGGGGGAATGGCAAAGTTTTGATATCATCTTTGAAGCTCCCGAATATGACGATGGGAAGGTCGTTTCGCCTGCAGTGATCACCGTGGTGCACAATGGCGTTCTTGTGCATCACCGTAAAACTTTACTCGGGCCCACCCGTCATAAGGCTTTGGCCTCTTACCCAGCCAAGCACCCCGAGAAAGCGCCGATCAGTCTTCAGGATCACGGAGACCCAATCCAGTATCGCAATATCTGGGTGAGGGAATTAGGGGAGTATGACGCTGCCGCCAGTAAGTAAGAAATAGTCCCCTCAATTTTTCGATCTGGCTGCACAATATTCGCAGATGGCTTCGCTTGCTAGAGCAAGATCTCGTCCATAAGAAATCAGCGTCTCGAGAAGGCCGTGCGGGATTCAAGTTCTTACCGGGTTCATCTTTCCACCAATTAGAATTGCCCAGAGGCAGAATACAGCTAACCATTTAAACATGAAAAAGCAGAGCGTGCGAAATGCCGTGATTATCGTCGGAGCTCTCGGAGTTCTCGGACTTAGTGGGTGTGGTGATAGTGTCACCAAAACTTCGGTTGCGGCTGGCGGAGTGAAGGAGATTGCCATTAAGGTTGCGCCGGGCAGTTCTTCTCCTGCCTCAGTGGCTGGTTATGAGGCGGTTGCAAGGGCAACGGGATTTGCCAGATACATGCCTGCAACGACCCATGCCTACATGGGGGTTTATGATGGGAAGGGTTTTGTAGACGAAATCCGGAAATCCGCGCTCCTCAAAATGGCAGAGGATCAGCTTGGGGGTGGGCTCATTCCGGAAAACCCTGATTTTGAACTGAATCTCGAGGAAAACCCTCAATTGCAGATGGCAGCTGCCTTACTGGGGGAAGAGATTTTTGTGGGTGTCGGTAATGGAGCCCCGGGGCAGGTAGCAAACATGGTTGCTTTCAATGAGTCCTACAGCCGCCAGTCGGTCAAGATGGCAATGAAGACCTTGGAGGCTACTCTGGCAGGGGAAGAGGAGTTTGGAGGAATGGAGGCCCTAGCACCACTTCTCAGTGGTTTGCTCAGCGATCCCAAGGGTGGAATAGGGGTTGTTGAGAAAGCCCAGATGCCACCAGTTACCTTCGGATTCAAGGTTAGCGATGAGAATCTGCGCGGACAATTGTATGAGATGGCAGCTCAGGGGATTGGGGCAATGCTCGAGGGCATTGGGCCAGATGGCGAGGGTTTCGCGGAAGCGGTAAATGTGGAGCGTCAAGGCTCAAAATTCACGGGGATCAAGATTAAGGGGGAAGAACTGGTGGCCTCGATACCACCGGATATGAAGGAAGGAATGGCACAGTTCATGGATGCAGCCACCGTGACGAGGCTGATGAAAATGCTTGAGTCTAAGAACCTGGTTGTCGCGATCGGGGTTCACGAAAGCTACCTCGTTGCCTTCATGGGATCGAGCGCTGACGACCTTCAGATTGCAAAAGGCGCTGCGGAGTCTTTGCTCTCTCGCCCGGAGGCGGCTTTCATGAAGTCATTTACCGGGAAAAGACTGGTGAGCGTTGTTACCATGTCGGAGGAACTTCAGGAGAGCTCCAAGGGGGTTTCAATCTTGGGAGGCCTTGCTGCAGGCGTGAAAGAGGGATTGGCAGCCACGGATGCATTTGGTGACTCGCAGGACCTCGAAGTCCTTCTTGGGCTGATCACGGAGCAGGAGCGCGCAATTTTGGACCTGCACAGGCACACGCCGGGGGGAAGCGTGACCTTTCTGGAGGACGGTCTTAAGATTGAGATCTTTGGTGGTGCAGAGCAGCCCAGCCTGAATCTGAACACTGCCCGTAGCTACTCTGAACTCGGGGCACAGGACGATGTGCTTCTCTTCGCGAACTGGGTCAATGATTCTGCCTACAAAGACAAGGTTCTCGAATATCTAGAAACCCTGGGAGAGACGGTGTATCTGGTTGCCAAGCAGGCTTCATCCATGGAGCTGCCAGAGGGAGTTGTCCCTCTGGATATGGCAGAGGTTGAGGGAATCCTTGGCATGTTCGATGAGCAGATCCTTCCTCACTTTCTGGAGTTGTGGACTGGTGTCCGCGATGACTTGGTCGCGGGCCTTGGTGATGAGCGCGCTGTGATTGTTGATCTGAAGGGGGCACTTCCCACCGTGCCGGGACTTCCCCAGCTTCTTGCCGATGAGGGTAAGGCTCCCCGCATAGCGGTAGTCGCTCCGGCACGAGATAAGGAGCGCCTCCAAAGTTCCTGGCAGAATACGGAAAAGGCGATCAATGGGATTATCAAGATCGTGGGGGACATGACTGGAGAAAATATTCCCATGCAAAG
>Ga0160423_10001677_pt1 | contig 18540 bp, 17 predicted proteins | sample CRUFie14St8metaG_FD_108191 | JGI IMG/M metagenome (GOLD analysis project Ga0160423, IMG submission 108191) | Marine microbial communities from the Costa Rica Dome - CRUD Field 142mm St8 metaG | ecosystem: Environmental > Aquatic > Marine > Oceanic > Photic zone | place: Costa Rica: the Eastern... | reverse complement strand
CGTAACGATTGATTTTATTCGGATTCAAATGCGTCAACAACTTCCAGTAGTTCCAAATCTTCTCCGGCCATATCATCGGCGGAATCTTGAGCAGATTCAGGCAAAGCCTTCATTCCATCAAATGGATTGATACCCTCATCAAGCATACAAAGGAGACGCCATCGTGGTGCCCAAGACAAATGCACATATGCGGGACCTGGAAGCAAGAGAACGAACAAAGAAATCCCGCTCGGAACATCGACGACATTTGAGAAATCCAATCCAAGTAAAGCGATTCCTAAGAATGGCATCGGATACAGTATGATTCTTGGAGGTGTCATCGGCATCCGTTTTGTCAAACTTACGAGAATCAACGAGCAGAAACCAAGAACTAGGCATGCAGCCATAAACAAAGAAGAGAACAACAACCAATTCGAAAATGACTCGTTCAAGTTATCGAAACGGAGAATGTAGGGGAAGATAAGGGCTAAACCAATCAATAATCCATAGAACATGCCGATGTTTGCAGGATGGGAAAGCCAAAGAGGAAGTCTCGAAAATCGGCGAGAAAGCGATGTGCCAAAGAGCAAATCCTGATGCTCAGGGTCCAATTCAGAGACAATCTCTGACCAACGAACCGGCGTTTCCATAGAGGCATGCTGACAGGTTGAGGCTTTCAATGCACCCGTTCATGCATCGTTGAAATCGCTATTCTTGCCCCTTGAGTATTTTGGCGATTGGCCCTGCTGCATCTTCAAGTTCAATGTCTTCAGGCCAATCTCTATCGAGCAAGCCTGAATCCAATGATTCACGTTCACGGGCATGTTCGATATCATCCTCCACTTCATTGTGCGCATCTCGTAATGCGAGTGATTGATTGAGCAGAGCCATGGTGCGACGAAGCTTCGAACCAATCGTCTTCTCATCTGAAAAATAGCCAAGGATACTGTAATCATCATCAAGGGCTACGAGATTGAATCCACTGAGTAAATCATCGTTGATTAGTCTGTATCGATTCACTCCTGCCTCCACCCAACGACCATCATGCAAGCGAATCATGACCTCCGCTCTCTTTTGTGAATCCAATTCCATCATCGGATGCGATGGATTGACAGCAAAAGGAATCTGTTGCCAATCGTTCAATTGTTTCAATCCAATGAAGAGAATGACGAAAAGGAGGATGACAAAAAACCCACTGATAATGATCGCACCGAAAAGAATCGCCGCCAAGAGGGGAACCGCAAGAACTGCTGCAAATCGAAGAAGGATTCGACGTGATTGCTCTTGTGCTTTCGGCGTTTGTGAAAAGAGAATAAAATGATCAGGGAGGCCCGACGTGAAGTTCTTCATTCGCTCACCTCCTTTGCATCTGGCATCTTGATGTGTTCATAGGTTAGTGTCCAGGTTTCAACATCTTCAACAAATGGTGCAATGTTCTGCATATGTTGGGCAATATTCAACCCCCAAACATGGTGCCAACCCGTAAGTTTCGGCTCCAATTTCTCCCATTGGTTTCTTACACCTCTTGTTTTCTTTCGTTGATGATTGTACAAAAGTGCGGCGGTTTGAATCAATCCTTGAACGAGCAAAATCTCTGCTTGCTCAGCATCACGGCGCTTAAGGGAGTTCCACAGATCTTCCCACGCTTCATGAGCATGCCAATAACGTCCTGAATCAAAATCTGCTCGCCCTTTCTGAAGCAACACCAATTCATCCGAAGAAAGGGGTGAGGCCTCCATGGTTGGCCCAAGCGTTGGACCATTGAAATGCTTCGGATTTGTCCATATGCGGCACACAGTTCAAAAGATAAAAGCAAATGTTCCGGTTTGCGGGGTGAGGTTTTTGGTGGATTTTGTACCCGGAGACGTACTTGAAACAAGACGAGGAGGGGTCGACGTTCTACGCCACCTTGCTCAAGAATTAGCTACGTTGGAGCGTCATGGTTCGATCAAGATTCTGCGCAATATTCCAGAAGTCGGTCAACGAATTGGCCACCTTCTGATCTACGATGGTTCGCTTGCAGCGGCCTTCCATGATGCGGACATCCCACGAGCTGGCATTGAAGCTCTCCTTGAAATCGAAACCGATGCTTCCGCATTGGATGCACAAATGAGCCTCCATGAAATGTCGGAATCATCCTACATCTCCGCTGTTTCCCAGCATCCGAGTGCAATCCTGTTTTCACAAGAAGAAACGAGGAGGGATGAAGCCTGGTGGACAAGTGTCAAGACGCCTCGTCGTCGTCTGGAACGAAAAGAACGGCTTCCTGAGGTCAAGCCAAGTATTTCAGCACCTGAGGCTGTTCGACGACGTAGTGAGGCACGTTTGCGAAGTCAAGGCGGACCTGTGTTGCAACAGGGCCAAGCATGGCTCGAGCATTCCCTCGAACCCGAGCATGCTTTCAATCTCTGCAACGCACTCCTCGATTGCAACCAGCCTGTGCTTGTGATTTCTCGACAAGCACCTCCACGAGTTGCATCAGCCTACAACATCGACCTTGAACATTATCGATGGTTATCAGAAACGCCGCATGAACGAACGTTGGAACCTTCACTCGAGACGATTCGTCGAGAAGTTGACAACTTCCTCACCAACCATCCGATCAGCATGTTGGTCATTGAAGGCATCGAATATCTATCGGGCATCCATGGTGAATTGCGCGTCATTGAGATGCTTCGTTCCATCGTCGACCAAACTCGTTCAAGTGGTAACGTGTTGCTTGTTTCGTCCAATCTTGAAGCCTTTACGTCTGTTCAGCGGTCACGATTAGAACGTGAATTCAGTCCACTGGAAAGTGAACAAATTCAGACATGGTTGCTCGATGTGGATATCCTTCAAGAACATCCGTTCTTTGACGACCTTGATGAGAAATTTGAAGCCTCCATTGCAGCCCATCTTGAGGCAAACGTCAGCGACCCTGTCCTTTCCTTAAGGCCAGAAATATTCCCGCCGGTCGAGCAAGTACCCCTTCCAGTTGAACACCAAACTATCCCAGTAGATGAAGAACTCCAGTCAAAGATGCGCGCCTGGGCCAACGATAATGAGGAGGAAGAACCACAATCCTTACACGTTCAGGAACAAGAATTGACGCCTGAAGAACCCGTGCAAGCCCAGGTTAAACCACGAACGCCACAACGCATTGTTCGCAACCGACGACCCATCAAAAAAACGGCAAAGAAAAGCCCGATCGAGGCAGCCGCAAACCATCGTGTCGAACTTCCAACATTGAATGAGAAGTATCTGACCAGCACGAAACCATTCGTACCAAATCCATCGACGAAGGAGCATGTGTTTCCCGAATCAAGACCTAAGAAACGGAAATCAGGTATGCAACAAGCAGTGGAGTCTGTCTCAGCTCGAAAGGTTGCGCAATTTCCACCGATCAAATCAACCGGTCAGGTAGCGACACTTCACCCAAAATCAGAAGAAGTCGAATTGAACATCCAACCATCAGCTCATGCACGCGAACAAGCCTCTGCCCGTCAACGTCGAACGGAGGATGAATCATGAGCATTGAGCGAACCAATCCATTGCGTATCGCTCTACAAAAAGCCAAGGCAGGTTTGCCGGAGGCCGAGCAACAACGTTCCGATAACCCTTCGAAACTTGGCCGACTCTTGAACAAACCAAGCAAAGAAAGAACGAAAGGTGGGTTTCTTCAATCGCAACCAATCCATGAACGACCAGTTCTAGCCGCAATTAGCAAGGAGGTGCTCGGTGACGATGTCACGTATGAGCCTGCAATTCAACTTGATCAATCACACCCAGTCTCAAGATTAAAAACGCTTCGTGAACGAAATCTTGAGCAAACGATTCCAGAAGGAAGTCTTGGCGAGAAGATTGGGTTTTCTTCATCAGGGCAACCGCTTTGGTCATCGATTCTTGACGAACAACGAAGCATGTCAATCAACGCCCTTTCCCAAGAATTAGCACCACCTGAACCAATGCTTCGTACGCATCACAGAACGGTGCTATCGAGCAATGTCAATTGGCCACAGCGATTGGAAACAAACCAACGAACGACATTCAAAACGTGGAAGGTCATTCCTGAGAACAAACAGTCGAGTACGGTTTGTGAATCGATTATCGATCACTTAGGAAAGCGACACAATCCTCACATCATCGTTGGTGAGCGAGAGGTTGGAAAGAGCCATCTTTTGCATGCCACAGGTCAAAGTGTGTTGCGATACTATGATGGCGATGTTCGTATTTTACGTGCAACGGAGATTCTTAGTTTGGAGAGCATTCCAAACGATTGGCATGAAAGCATCGCAACGACTGCGCTTCTTCTCATCGATGATGCACATCTAATTGCTGATCATGAAGTCCATGCCCAAAGCGTTGGACACCTCATCGATCATGCACTGAACTTAGGTGTCCACGTTCTTTGTACGTCCATGACCACTCCTCGTGAATGGACATCCTCCAGAATGTGGGAATTGTTGCGAAATGCCTCATCTTCGACCATGCATCATGTTAGTGAAGCAAGTTTGGCAATGCACATCAAACAACAGGGTTCATTGCTTGGAATGCTGTTCGAGGATGCCCATATCATGTCGATCATGAATCATGTTGGACGATCGTGGAGAGGGGTTGAAGCAGCGTTGTCGAGTCTCATTGATGCAAAGGATCGTGGACAAGAATTTCTCAACCCCGAGGATGTTCAAGCAATCCTTAGTGGCCGCACAATGGAATCTACAACCATAGAGGAAGAAACGCCTACATCCTCCATCACCCTCGCCTCAGACATCCTCAAACGTGCCACAGATGTTGTCTACACGGGCGTAGATACTGGTGGCATTGAACTCCATGCAACACCTCTTGACCAAGAAGAGGATGATTGGGAGCCATCATTGGTCTCTCCTGAAGCGTTGAGTACTGCGAATGATCTGCTCGAGATGCATTTGAAAACCACATTGGAACAACTGACACCTGAAGCACCAACTGTGCTTGATGTTGATTCACGTGATAAGCACTTGACACATCAACTTGGAGTCGTCAAGGGAGATGATGTTGTTCGGACTGCAGATGTACTCACAAGTATTGATGCATCGATTGATGAGGCGCTTGCAGAACGAGAGCAAATCATTGTCCGTGACGATCTTCGCTTGCAACATCTTGAACTCAAGATGGAAGAACTTCTCGAACGAACTGCGCATGCAGACGCCAACGAACTCATCGATATCGTCGATGAGTTACGACATATTGAGCATGAACTCGGACTTGTTAGCGAAGATGCAATGGAAGCGTTTGAGATGGAAGATGAAGAGATCAAGATCGCTCATCTCTCGACCATTAAGCCAACCACTCGTCTCATGGGTGAAGAGGAATGAGAGGCGCCTGGTGGGCCGATGGCGTCCACTTCACATGTCAACCAGACTGTGGCCGTTGCTGTGATGAACCAGGTGGCATTGTGTATCTGTCAAAGGCAGATGCTCAGCGGATTGCAGAACACAAGAATCTCGATGTGCATGCGTTCTTGAAACGAGAATGCACAAAGACGCTTGATGGTCGCTACATCCTTCGTTCAAACCAATCCGATGGAATCTGCATTTACTTGGATGAGAAGAAGAAATGCACCATCTACGAAGTACGTCCTCAGCAATGCAAAGCGTTCCCGTGGTGGTCAGAGAACCTTCGAAGCAAACGATCTTGGAACAAGGTGAAAGCAACCTGTCCTGGTTTAACAGCCGAAGATGCCATCCTCATCCGTGGGGAAGAAATTCGATTGCACGTACATGCGGACCGACAATCGACACAAGGATTTCGAGTTTGGGATGATGCGTAATTTGGTGTAATTATCAACACCATTAGTAGCCGACCTCGTCCTTCCCTTTATACGAATGACCGAGTTGGGTCGAATCGGTGAGACCATGAGCGAGGAAGCAAAGCACTTACTCGATTTGACTGAGGCTCATCTCGATATCGGTATGCGAGGCGTTCCAGTAGGAACATGTCGAACATCGTTTGTCACACCAGCAGAAGGTGTCCATTACTGTGGTTACCCAATAACTGAACTTGCTGGAATGCTTCCCGAGGATGTCGTGTATCTCCTTCACAATAAGGAATTACCAAACGCAGAACAGTCGCAAACGTTCAGGCAAGACCTTGCTCGCCGAGCATCGATGCCTGGTGACCTTGGACCTATTTTCTCAGCATTACCAAAGGATGGTCATCCAATGGATTGGCTCGCTGTTGGAATTCAAACACTCGGCATGTGGAATTGCACCAATGATTGGAAGGAGGATGCCCTCAACCTTGTTGCAAGAATGCCACGAATGTTGGGGCTGTTGTTCCGTTATCGTGATGGACGAGGCGAAAACATCCCCGAAGACGATACCAGTTTGTCAATGGTCGAACGATTCACAAACACGCTTGAACTTGATGTTGACCAAGCAAAACTCACTCGCGTCTTATCGGTCTATCTCGTTCTCCACATGGACCATGGTGGTGGCAATCTCTCAACCTTTGTTGGTAAAGCTGTAGCAAGTGGCCATGCGACATTGTATTCGGCAATGGCCAGTTCAATGAACGCACTCAGTGGTCCACTTCATGGACGCGCCAATCAATCATGCCTTGAGTTTGTTCTTCGTGTTGGCACATCCGATACAGACGAGGTCGAGGAATTTGTACGAGGCGAGCTTGCTGCTGGACGACCTGTGTTCGGATTTGGCCACGCAGTTCTTCGAGCAGAAGATCCTCGCGCAACAGCACAATTTGCGCTCGGTGAGGAAATCTGTCCTGAAGACGAGAATTTCAAAATCATTCGAACCTTGCGTGAGGTTGCACCACGCGTTCTTGCTGAAAATCCAAAGATTTCCAATCCGAATGCAAACGTAGATATCGCTTCAGGTGCCTTGCTTCACCATGTTGGTCTCAAAAATCCAAGTTACTATACCACCTTCTTTGGTTGGGCAAGGGTGGCTGGAATCGGCGCTCAGATTTACGATGAGCGTTTCGTCATGCGCAACGGCAAAGGGGTCCCAATCTATCGACCGAAATATTTCGCTCGTGACCAAGTTCTTCGTCATGTTGAATAATCAGGAATTGAGATCGATTTCGACGTAACCATCGTGCTCACGAACATCGTATGTCTTCAGTGGTGTTGGTTTCCTTAGTTTTCCAAGCATCTTTCCATATGCTGGGAAATAATGCGCAGGCGACCACTCGTTGACAGAACCATCTTCGGGATGATACGATGTATGATGGAGTGGGCATCGCAAACAACCATCTTTGATTTTCCCACCCCAATGGAGTGGCCATGCCATGTGTCGACAGAGCGCATTGTTTCCAAACAACCCTTCCTCAGTCCGCATAACCAGAACCATCTTGGCTCCAATGGCCTTTCCTTTGACCTTGTTCATCTTCAATTTCGAGGATTTACACACACGTTTCCATCGTGGACCTACCTTGCTCATACCAATAGATTAACGACTGGACTTATCAAGGAATGTTCAAAATCATAATTGAATTGTTTCAAATCAAGAACAGCCATTTATACATGCACTCGAGGGCTTTCGCACATGGAGAATCCGTTCAACAAATTAACAACGCTCTCAGTTCTTCGTCCTAAAGCGACCATTGCCTCAATTCTTGTGATTACACTCGCTCTAGCATCGATGGCCCAATTCATCAAGTTCGACAACAGTGAAGACGCCTTTTATCCGCAAAACGATACGACAGAACTCCTGTATGAAATTGAAGATCGATACCAAGCGTCACTTGATTTCATCCGAGTTATCGACGAAATTGCGCAAGGAGACATGCAACGTTCGGAAACGTGGGAACAGTTTGCTATCATCGAAGCTGAATTGTCTACTAATGGCGCCTTTCTTCCATATCATGAACCCCTATTCGGTGGAAGTTCGACAAGTGGCCCTGCGGGTTCGGCCTTGTTTTGGTTGAACACACAAGACCCGGTAACAACGCAAACTTGGCGAGACGATCTTTCAATGCATATTGCCAATACCACCGTTGCAAGCGAAGAAAATTTCACAATCGCTCTCAGTGATTTACAAGCATCCATCGATGCTGTACCTGCGCCGATGGCGCCGAGTGCACAAGCATTGCGCGATTGGAATCCAGATGCAGTAACGGAGTGGCAAGATCGAATGGATGCAGACCTGAACATAAGCGATGAACTTGGTGCTCTCCTCGGTCAAATCCAAAGTTTGCAACAAAGCCGGACAAGTCCAGAAGAAATTGTCGCTGTAGCATCAACGGTTGGCCCCCTCCAAGGAACTTTAGGGGCATACATTGGTCTACAGAACATCGACCATCTTGGAAATATTATCGCTACAATGCCTGCTGAAGACAAGGAGAACCCATGGGAAAGTGATGGACCCATTCTTATCAGTTTGGTCGTTTCAACCGATGCTACAAATTACGAAGATGCAGAAATTATCGGAGACGTTCAGGAACTTATCGTGGGAAAGGCGGAAGTATTGCTGTTTGAACTCAAATATACGACAGGTGACAATGAACTACGCATCTTCTCATTTTCAGACTTTCAATACGAACAGAGTTCAAACATTGGAAAAGAAATAGGGATTCTTACGTCTCTTGCATTGGTGTTCTTGACCGTTCTTCTCTACATTAAATTCAGGTCGGTTCGAGATACTGCTTACGTCATTGGGTTGACTGTGCTTGCGATTTTGGCAACCTATGGAGCTGCAGGCATCTTCCGTCTCACCTTCAATGCGGCAATGAACAGCATTCCGATTCTACTTCTTGCTATTGGTGTTGATTATGGAATTCACGTTGTCACGCGAATACGGGAAGTGATGCAAGAGATTGAACATGAATATCCTCAAGGGCGCGTGACATTGAAAGATTTCGATCATGAGGTGCGAATCAAGGCCATTCGTTCGGGTGCAATTTTGACCTCAGCAGCGTTGGTGATTGCTATCTTTACTGATATGGTTGGTTTCCTCTCATTCAGACTCTCATCGCAAATGTTCCTCGTTAACTTTGGAACCGTTATTGCCCTTGGTTTGTTTGCGATTTATGTCCTGAGCATCTCGCTCTTACCTGCTTTGATGACAGCCATTCCTTCCAAGGCATTACCACTGAAGAAATCGGGAGCAATGAATGAAACAAAACTCACAGCTACGATTGGTACGATGGCTGAAGAGAAGCCTGCACTCGTGATTCTTGTTGCCATCATCCTCTCTTTACCCATGGCGTACGGTATGAGCACGCTTGAGGTTGGATTTGATACAGCAGATCAATTCGATGATTCGCTCGAAGTTGTCCAAGATTTCCTCATGATTGCAGAAAAATTCCAAAGCAGCCCGACACCACTCTATGTGGTGCTTGAAGGCGATGTCGTTTCGGCTGAAGGATTATTAGCATACGAAAAAGCGATTCAAACACTAAGTGAGACTGAAGGCGTTACGGGTGTTCCAACAGGCATATGGGATACGCTTGAGGCGGAACGTGGCCAAAATCCAACCCTTGATGGGTTGATGAATGGATTGGATGATGCTGAAGGATACAGTGAACTCAAGACGTATCTTTTGGAAGATGAAACAGGTCGTGCGATCGTCGGTTCTCTGCTCTACATCGATGGCCAACAAACCATCATTTCATTCCAAGCAAACACGTTGGATTGGCAAGCAACGGTTGATTTTGAGGAAGGTCTGTCAAATGCACTCAAGAGTACTTCGAGTGATGTTGAAGGTGAGTTTTCAATGGAACTGAGTGGACGTGCATTGATTCTTGCACAAATCAGTGCTGATGTTGCAATTTCCGCGATTACATCGACAGCAATTGTAGCCTTCACCATCTTATTCGTCCTCATTTTGATTCAATTCATCCGAACGCAAAGTTTCCCACAAGCAGTTCTTCGTGGTGGTGTCATTTGGATTCCGTTGATTACGGTGGTTATGTGGGTCTATGGAATCATGGGCCTTGCTGGCTATCAATTGAACTCTCAAACGGTCACTATCGGCGCTCTGGCGCTTGGATTGGGTGTCGATTATGCGGTTCACTACGTGATTCGGTTGGAAGAAGAAGTTGAGTTGCATCCTGATAAAACGGTCGCTCAATGGACCTCTAAAACAACCGCAACAACCGGACGAGCGATGCTTGGTGCTGCCATTAGTACGGCAGGTGGTTTCGCGATTCTGAACTTCTCAGGATTGTTACCGCTACGACTCTTTGGCCAGGTGTTCATCGTTGCCATCAGCCTTGCAATGGTCTCAAGCGTCACATTGTTGCCAACCTTGTATGGTCCATTCCTACGACATGATGCTCAACTGCATCTTGCAGAGGATCCAGAGCAAGAATGATCAGAGGACGGGACGCTTGGTCTTTCCAGCACCACGATGCCCGATCATACGAACGATTTGCCAAGGCATTGAAACGTTCGTTTCCTCAAAAGCAAGAAGGTCTTCGACACTGTCCTTCCACTGCCATCTCTGCCTCCAATACGTGAGCAGTTCGCGCTTGCGTGAAACATCGCATTCTCTCCAAGGTGTGACTTCGCTCTTCAGTGATCTAAGTACAGACAAATGCTCGTTCTTTGTTGCATTCTTTAATTTCATAGATTGTTTTTCATCGAGAGGAAGTGTTGCTGGTTGCGTCCATCGTGCGTGGCCACTCGGCAACCATGTCATGTTTGGATCACTCGAATCAGTGAGAACGGATAACCCTGCATTGAGAACATCATGTTCTATGTTTGCAGAAACAGGCCACAAATAGACAGGAAACCCTTGCCGAATCTTTGTCAACCGTTCGAGTGATTTACCACGCAATCCAACCGTTTTGCCCAATGGGATTTGATTGGTTGGTGATGCAAGATATTCAATCGCGCATGGCATCATGGGCGAAGCATTGCGTTGATGCTTCCTCATCAACCGAGTAAAGGAGGTTGTGAGAAATTCAGGGAAAGCAAGGACGCGGTGTGTCTTGCGCCCTGCAAATGGACGAATCATTGGTAACAATGTGGACCAATTTCGTTGAACCCCTCCAACCCTTGTTGCATCACTCATGGATTTGTGAAATGCGTAATGAACGGTTGATTGTGGGGGGATCTCATATTGATCGAGTAACATTTCAGCACGTTTCATGGTTGCGCCCATGTGTGCATCATGTCTGTTTTTTGCAAACCAACCTCCGCTTCGCTTCACCTTGTAACTTGGTCGTTTTGTTTCAACGACCATGACCTTGCCTTGCTCTTGAACAGCGTGTTGAATACGTGGATGTTCAAGCAACATTTCGAGGGAACAAAATCCCAGTTCGAGAAGTTCATCCAAATCCCAATCCTCTACATATGGCGATTTTCCTAGACGTGCGTTCGGATCGACGGAGACCTTTCGGTCGTGATGAATGATGACGTGATCGTCCTTTGTTAGACGCACATCAAACTCGATTGCATCAAACAATTCCATACCATGAACGAGACTGTCCAAAGTATTCTCTGGTGCTGGATGATACATGCGATTCGATTTACCCAGTCGATGATGGTTCTTGAAGCCCAGTCTTCAAGCAAGGGTCATGAATCGTAAGGAACGCAATACTCTGCGGTAAACCTCTATATGCACAGCCAACTGCGCAAGAGCATGAGTCCATGGACAGTCATGATGGGCATGATTCTGTTCCTGACGCCGATTATATGTTCCATTTTCTCGCTCCATGATAAGGAATCTCGTGTCAAATATGGACAATGGATGAAGACCATTCACAAGCAACGGTATTACCTGCATGCAATGGGATACATCGTAATTATCCGCTGGAAGAATCTGACCGATGGACTCAATGAACCGATTAAACAACGTGTAGGTCATTGGACCGATTTGATTCATAGTATCGAAGGAAATGCAGTCCTCTGGATTCAAAATGCATTTGAAAACGATGCATTGACCACGTTTCTCAATTTCCACTACTTGTTCGTTTATCTCTTCCTCATTTATGTAACAACGGTGTATTATGCATACACCAGTGACCGAGATATGACCGACAAGGTGACGCTAAACTACTTGCTCATTTATGCGATTGCAGTTCCATACTATCTCTTCTTCAATGTTGAAGTCACGTCCTCTTGGATACCCGGTATGGATGCACTCCTCTATCATGACGGATGGTATTCAACGTTCTATGCAACACATGATCCGCTCGACAATGCAGTACCATCGCTCCATGTTGCGATTCCATTTGGCATCCTGATGCTCAATTATCTTCATGTCAAATCCAATGGTCATACGCTCAAAGAGTGGCGTCACTATCGCTATCACATGTTCATTCTCATCAACACCATCATCTTCATTTTCGCCATCCTCTATCTCGGAATCCATTGGATTATTGACATTCCACTTGGAATGATCGTCGGTGGTATCGGTGCCTTGTTCATTCATCATCTTCAGCCTAGACTCAGGAATGATTACGGTGCAATGTTCAAGGGTGTTGACCGAGAAAAGGTTCGAAAGCATATCCTTGTTGAAGGTACAATTCTCCTTATCTTGTTTGCAGCCATCATGGGTGCTGTCAATTACCAAGATTCAACCAATGAGGACCAACCATCCTTCCGTCTTGGGCCGGATGATACTGTTCAGGATATTATTGCTGAGATGAATCCAAAGTATGGCACGACGACAACCATCACCAATCTCGATTCGTCAATACCACTTGAATATGCGATTGTTACCGTCAATTTAGCTGAATCCGGGTTTTCTGATTTCGGAATTGACTGGACCAAAATGCAGGCACTTGCAGAAAACCATTGTACCCAAACCGTTGCTTGTGTGTCACAACTACTTCCAAACGAAAGCATTGATCTCAGATTGAGTTCACCGTATGTTTACACCTTCATCTTCCTGCATCATCCTGATGATGAAGGCGTCCTTGAAGTTCAAGTCGTTTCAAATTATGACAAATCAGAAAATTCAATGACAAAGGCTGTTGTCCTTTCGCTTTCATCACTGTACATTACAGGGTTTGTTGTCTATCGTTTGTATCGATTGAACCAAAATGGACGCAAATGGTACGATGCACGACCGTCACATACTTGGGAAGAGGAATGAGCATTCAATTAATGTGAACCACCACCTGCGAATACCATGGCGTCCTCAACGAGTCTCGAAGACGCTGTTTCAGAATTGATGGATTCGCCTGGTGGCCAGTTGCTAAATTCTGTTCGCGAGTATTTACGCAAACGGGTCACAGCATTGGTTGGTTTGTTCCTTACAGGGCTTGTTGTAGGATTTCCGATTGCTAAATCCATCGTAGCTTGGTTGATTGAAGAACAACGCCTTCCCGATGATGTCAACGTCATCGTCACATCACCTGTTGAGTTTCTCATGCTTCAAATCCAACTTTCTGCAAGTTTCGGCCTCATGCTGGCATTGTTGTTGATCATCACTGAGACAACACTGCGAGGAATTCATCACCCTCTAGTCATCGAACGATTCAAGGAAATCGATATTCGACCACCAAAGCCAAGTTTTTCTTTTATCATCTCCATCGCTTCGAGCATCATCCTTGCCTGCTGTGGCATTCTGTATGCATGGGAATTGCTCACACCGATGTTGTTTGAATACCTCAGTAGTGATGCCCAACAAGCAGGGTTGTCAACACAATGGAAACTCGAAGCATACATTGGATTCATTCTCAATCTATGCATTGCCAGTGCAATCGGATTTCAAGCACCCGTCATCACATTGCTGGCTTTACGGGTTGGAATGGTTGAACCACAAACATTGGCTACTTATCGCAAACACATCTGGTTCGCAGCCTTCGTCATGGGAGCAATCTTTTCGCCACCAGACCCGCTTTCACTTTTCCTCGTATCGATACCGGTTATTTTCCTGTTCGAAATCGCAATGATTCTTCATCGAATCATGCCAAGGAAATCAATGCAGGCAAACTCTTGATGACTACGGGCATATGACCGGGTCGGTGACCTCCTCTAAAGGAATGGAAATCCGAACCAACAGTGACTCCAAGCCCGTATTGTTCGGCAAGTTTCCACAATTGATGACGCTCGTCATCAGAGTGACTACGATGAAAGGCTTCAATCGCATCAACTCCAGATGCTTTGAGATGTTGAATTAGTGTTTCATAATCAACACCATAGTAACGAGGGTGCGCAAGTGAGGTGATTCCGCCTGCAGCATGAACCAACGCTGTTGCTTCTGCAAGCGATGGTTTCGGACGCTCAACATTGCAAGGCCTTCCATCGCCCAACCATTCCTCAAACGCTTGATCGATGGATTCGACGTGTCCTGCATCAACCATGGCCATAGCAAGATGCGGACGGCCAACACTGCCTTTCGCTCGGGAAAGAACATCAGAAGCCTCAATCTTCATTCCAAAACCATTGACCTTGTCGATGATTTCAAGCATTCTTGGAACCCGATCATCCTGTAGAGGTGAAAGCCATTCCTCGAATTTCTTCAGACCCTCTGGATTCGGTTCGTATGGAAAGTAAGCAAGAAGATGCCATGAGGAAGGTGGTCGATTCCGAGAACTAGCTTCAAGGATGTTTTCATCCCATGGCAGTTCAACTGCACATGTCAATTCCACACCTGGAACAAAACGTATGTTACGTTCCTTAGCAGCCGCTTTTGCTTCATCCCAACCCGCAATTGTATCATGGTCGGTTAAGGACCAAACTCTAACAAGTTGTTTTGCCATTGCATCAGCGAGTTCTTCAACAGATAATGCCCCATCACTGTGCGTGGTGTGGCAATGCAAATCAAACGAAGAACTCCACATCAGTCTTTCCCAACAATACTCAGTTTTGAACCTCTCGTTTGTTAATTAGAACAAATCATCCAAATTCGGCATCGTCGGTATCGTTTTGCTCTTTTCAAATAAGTCGTCAAGGTCTGGCATGTCAGGAACATCATTCGAGGGTTCGTCATCAAACGAGGGAAGTTCTGGCAAAGGAATGTGCGCAGGTCCTTCAGAGACAAATTCCGTATTCTCATCACGAAGTGGATGTGGTTGTTTTTTCTCTTCAACACCCGGTAACGGAATGTATGCAGGTCCATCCGAGACAAAATCCCGATCTTCTTGGAGGACTTCTTTTTCTGGTTGAGAACCCAGTTCCGATTCAAACAATCGAGACTCGATATCGGTGTTTCGTTCAGAAACGATTTCTGCAGCAGTGCGACCTAATTCACCACTTGACAGTAATGCAGTGGCTGATTCAACACGATTTGAATCAACAGAAATTGTTTCACCAACAATCGATGAGATGATGTTCGACGTATTCTGATTGACCGAAGCAACTTGACGCGTTCCAACCATGGTTGATGATGATTCAAAGTCAGCAATTTGTTCTTCCACCGAACGGCGAGTCGGAAGTTCTGGAACAGGACGTTCCATTCGACCCCAAACTGCGATGAGCATCAAACAAATGGAAGTAGCAAGCCAAATCCATTCTTGCATTGACCATCCTGTCGATGCCCAATAATTCTCTTTGGTTCCACTTAGAAATCCACTGAACAGCGGTTTGAGAAGGACGCGTTGACCTTCTTGACCAGGATATCTTCCAACAAATGCATTACCAATCATTACGATGAGCGACATGATCGCAACCGTTGTAGCAAAGGCAGCGGTTCGTGGTGCTCGTTGATCCATAGACCTCACTTCATCACGAATTCATGCACTCAGCTGCAGTCACCGTATTGGCCATCAACATGGCAACCGTCATCGGTCCAACACCACCAGGTACGGGAGAGAGAAGGGATGCTATCGATTCAACATCAGGATGAACATCACCAGCGAGGCGCCAGCCTCGCTCTCGTGTTGCATCATCGACACGATTGATACCGACATCAACCACGATTGCTCCTTCTTTGACCCAATCGGCTTGAACCATCTCAGGACGACCAACGGCGGCAACGATAATGTCCGCTTGCAAACATTCTGCTTTGGCATCCCTTGTTCGAGAATGAACAACCGTAACGGTTGCATCAGCACCTCGTGCCGCAAGCAACAAGGCTTGAGGCATTCCAACGTTAAATGAGCGACCGAGAACAACCGCTTTCTTTCCTGTTAAATCAACCTCAGCCCATCGAAGCATTTCCATTACGCCAGAAGGCGTACAAGGAATCATACCATCGGTTCGTCCTTGAACCAAACGACCAAGATTCACAGGGTGAAATCCGTCAACATCCTTGAGTGGATTGATTAATTCTGTAAGTGATTCTTCGTCCATATGTTTCGGTAAGGGAGATTGAATCAAGATGCCATGCAAGTCCTCTTGCTCGTTCATGGAACGAATGTAATCGGCTACAACAGATTCTTCTGTATCTTCTGGCAGTTCAATATGCGTTGAACGAATGCCAAGTCGCTCACATGATCGGATTTTGTTGTTGACATATACATGCGAAGCGGGATCATCGCCGACGATGATTACAGCGAGATGAGGTTGAACCGAACATGCTTCAATGCGTTGCATAAGTCGCTCTTCCAAATCGGCTGCACACGCTTTACCATCGAATCGAACAGCGCTCATGATTCAACCAAACGCTTCAACGGTTTGAGCGTTCTTATTGGATGTGATGGTGGAGCCAACGGAGGGACTCGAACCCCCGACCGCCTGATTACAAATCAGGCGCACTACCAGCTATGCTACGTTGGCCTTGTCATGCCATTCTCATCCCCTTCATGAAGGAAACGGTTCAACCCCACAAGGTCAAGAGGGAAACCGGCTTGGCATGGGTATGGACGACGTTCCCGGAGCATCGCTTGTGAATGCACTTGCGTCAACGCGTCAAGGGAACGATACCATTTTTGGTTGGTATGCTCGTTTTTTGAAAGCTAAAGAAGAGGGACATGATGCTATCAATGGAACCGCTGGACTTCTTCTTGAAGACGATGGAAGTCTCGCCATCAACGATGTTGTTGACCAGATGCTTCGACAAGCACCTCCACTTGAATTTGCATCCTATGCACCATTGAAGGGGTTACCAGATTTTCTTGACCTCAGTATTTCTCTCGCTCTCGGTGATCATCGTGAAGCAATTGAAGCACTGGGATTCAACTTCGTCTCAACTGCAACACCTGGAGGTTCCGGTGCGCTCTTCTTGGCTGCGAACAATCTCTGTGAACGTGGGGATGCAATTCTTTTACGAAATCGACATTGGGGGCCTTATGCTGGATTCCTCAAAGGATGTGGCCTTGAAATGGCTACATGGCCTCTACTGCCTGATGACGAGAACGACTACCCATACTTTGCAGATCAAGCGTTTGAACAAACCGTTGAAGAACTTGCAAATAAACAGAAGACGGTGATGGTTTGGCTCAACGATCCTGCACACAATCCGACTGGATTGACCATGACACCACAAGGACGACGAGCAGCTCTTGACATCATGATGGCAAGTGCATCCAAGCATCCAGAGGTTGGTCATACGCTTCTTCTTGATACGGCTTACAGCCTCTATGCAGACAGTCCACATGGATGGGGTCAGACCATCATCGATACGATGAACGATGGAACACCATGGCCTGAAAACTTCCTCATCACCTACGCGCTTTCTCTCTCAAAATCGCATACTGCGTACGGATTACGAACGGGTGCACTGATTGGAATTCATCCTGATGAAGACGTCACGGAACGACTCCGAGACATCTTCGGAACAACAGGTCGACAAACCTGGTCAGCCGCACCTCGTCTTCTCCAATACACATCCGTACAGTTGCATGCGAATGAAGAGACCGCCCAAGCCTGGTCGGATGAACGATATCGGTTGCAAGAACTGTTGACCAAACGTCGTGAAACGTTTGTCAAAGCCTGTGGAACATACAACGTACCTATCAATCCAACACACGACGGATTCTTTGCGTGGCTTGAACATGATGATCCTGAAAGCATTACAGAAGCTTGTGCTCAACATCATGTCTACCTTGTGCCACTACGAGGAGGTATTCGAATCGGTTTGTGTGCAATGCCATCGGATGGGATTGAACGTGTAGCAAAAACACTTGCAGACGTTCTTAACTAGGTGAAAACAATGGTTCGCAATGTCCGCGAAAACCTCATTTTATCTGGAATGATTTGCATTGCTTTTGGTGCTTTTCTCTCCGTAGGAGGCGTCCTCTCGATGGGTGCAGTCATTGGCGTTTCAGGCGTCCTTTTGTTCCTTGCTGGTATGAGTACCGCAAGCCAGCGAACCATGAGCGAGGAAGACATTGTCGCATGGACGCCTAGTGCAGAACAACTTCCTGATGCGAATCGTATCATGTACAGAGTCGATGTTACCATCGATGAACCAAAAAAGACCACCATTCTTTGTGGATCATGTGGCGCTGTCACCGAACTCGACGGAGATCGCCCAACTTCGTTCACGTGTCCAGCATGCAACACATTCCTCTATGAGGATGAAGAGGAATAATCAGTTTGATTCATCCTTTGTTTCGCTTTCAACAGGCGTTGTTGCTTCTGCGTCACCCGTTGCAGGGAATTCGAATGGCTCTGCTTGGGTCTCAGCTTGTGTGATGATGGGTGTTGAAGCAGTCACTTGTCCAATGGTTTGACTGACACCGACACCAACAGCGTTTGGTGGTGCCGAGGCCATCATGTAGGAACCATCTGCACCGACCATCATT
>Ga0160423_10001676_pt1 | contig 18548 bp, 35 predicted proteins | sample CRUFie14St8metaG_FD_108191 | JGI IMG/M metagenome (GOLD analysis project Ga0160423, IMG submission 108191) | Marine microbial communities from the Costa Rica Dome - CRUD Field 142mm St8 metaG | ecosystem: Environmental > Aquatic > Marine > Oceanic > Photic zone | place: Costa Rica: the Eastern... | reverse complement strand
TTAAAAAATTGTGTATTGTAGTATAAATTTCTACCGTCTGTAGCGGCTGTAGGACACCAATCATCGCAGTTCTGTACACGCATTCTAGTAGCCATATTACCAAAGAAAGGGTGTCTTAGCAAAAGACCTACTCTTGCAACAATGACTCTATCGTGAACATCTTCACGCATTTTTTCTAGTTCTTCTTTGGATAATTCTACTGGTTGAAACCCTTTAGTATCTAAGCCCATGCCATGTCCTTTTTGTTACTATACATATATAATAGCATATTTACGTTTTTAGTCAACCTGTTTTGGTAAGAATAAAGGGTAGAGATAGCCCTACCCTTTATTACATTAGTTACTGGCGGCACTTATGTACTTGCCAAAACGTTCATGGAACTCATCAAAACAAGCAACTTCGTCTGGATCGATCGGTAATTGGTATTGTGTAATAGCAACCTTAATCCCCATAACGACAAGTTCTGTTTCGAAGTTGTCCATTGCAAATCGCAGGAAGTTATTAACCATGTCATCAAACTTTTTATCATTTTTATCTGATGCTTGTTTAAGTTCATAGCAAAGGCTCACTGTCAAGGAATACATGGCACTGATTTCTTTAGTGGCCATTTCTTTAACTTTGCCTGCGAGTATATCAGATGGATTAGGCATACTAGCGGCAACCTTACGGTGAGCCATAAATTTGACAGCCAAACCTTCTCCAACTGCACCACTAATCAAATCAGTAGTGGTAGTTTCGTCATCGTCATCTTCAAGTAGTTCGGAAACAAACGACCAAGTTCTTGGTGTTGCAAAAGAACGTGAAGGAGACTTTGGATCGAAATCGTATAAGTCTTTTTTACTAAATGTTAAGTAACCAACAACATCATTATGGATATTGTTATCTACTGCCCATGCAAACCAGTCATCAAAATCAACTGCTAATTCTAAGTGAACAAAACGATTGGCAAGTGGAGCAGGCATTCTATAAGTAACACCTTTGTCTGCTTCACGGTTACCAGCCGCAACAATAAGAACGTTGTCAGGCAATTTATATTGTCCAACACGTCTATTTAAAATTAATTGATAAGCCGCCGCTTGTACTGCCGGAGCCGCAGAGTTCATTTCATCTAAGAAAAGAACAATATAATCGAACTTCTTTGCAAATTCTTCTGTTGGAAGTTCTTGTGGTGGTGCCCACATCATTGTGTTATCGTTTGCCGCATAATACGGGATACCTTTAATATCAGTTGGTTCCCAAAGTGATAAACGTACATCAATTAGATGCGAGTTTTTTAGTTGTTCTGTGATTTGCCCAACAATATCAGATTTTCCAATACCTGGAGGGCCCCACATAAAAATAGGACGTTTTTTCTTGAATGCCCTAATAATACTTTTCTTTGCTCCATTTGGAGTAACAGTTCGTACTACAGATTCCATGTTATATTCCTCGTTTGTTTGTATCAGTGCCATACTTAATTTCTTAGTATGTATATATAATAACACAGGTTATGAGGAAAGTCAACCTTTTTTGGTTACTTTTTTTGTCTGTTTAATGCTTTGGTAAGTCCATATTTCTTTACATCTCCACTAAAAAGATGTAGTTCGAGTGCTTTCTTTTCATCTGTGACTTCTATAGAATACTTACATAACCAATAAGGGCAATCAATAAATTGGTCTAACCAAATTATAGTGTTAGTTGTAAGTTCAAAATCTTTTGGAAATGGTATTTCGTAGGTTGCAAGTTCTAATTTGGTTTTTAAAAATTCTAATCCATAATCTGTAAGTCTTAATCCGCCTTCTTCTTTGACTCTAGTATTTTGCCATAATGTAGACATATACTCTTTCATAGTAACATCTGATATAGCAATTTCGGCTTGTTTTAAAAAAACCTTAGTATATGTTTCTTTGTTCATTCTTCTTCAACTATTTCACCTGTACTTAATTTATATACAGAAAAGTCTTTACAATTGAACATCTCATTTAATTTACTTGCTAGATTATGTGCATGACCTGGATTTGAAAAACTTGTTTTCTTATATTTAGGTCCTGGATAATTAGTTAACATATTGGAACTTTTTAAATTAAAAGGTTTGTCTTTATGAAAGACAGCCCATATGGCTTCTGCTTCTAATACTTGTTCACTACGATATGTTTTCTTATTTACAAATTCTAGTAATACCGTTGGTTTTGGTCTACTCATGCGTACTTCCTTTTAATTATATACGCATATATTTATCTCTTTTTTTAGGTAATAGTAGCAGTTATCTAAGATTTAGACCTAACTTATTAACAGTCTGTTGGACACATAATGCCTGTACTTTACAATCTTCTAATGCGTTATGTGCTTCAAACTTTATCTCTTTGCGTGGATCTGTAGGCATAATGCCGAACAATGTTCTACTGTCTTTTATTTTCCAAAAAGGCCAAGGTAAATGATGATCGTATTGTCTAAACATATCTTCAAGTATAACAATATCAAACGCAGGACCTTGGCACCAAATAGTGTCTACACCTACACACCATTTGTTTAATTTTTTTAAAACACTTAATACAGGTGTTCTATCATGGTCACCTAATGCTTCGTCAACTACACTTTGTTCTTGTGTTGCCCACCAATCAAGTGTGCTTTTGGAAGTTGTTCGACCTTTGCTTAATTGTTCGTCTACATTAAATCTGTAATAAAAATGTTGTGTAGTTTCTTTGATAGAATTAGGATCGAACTTAACACCTCCAATAGTTAGTACCACCGCAGTTGGTAAAACATCTAATGTTTCTAGATCGATCATTGCGTGTGTTGTCATGCTATTTTCTTTAAAACTTCTGCTATTTTATCAATTAACCATTTCTCTTCAGCACTTGGTACCCAACTTTCTTCAGGTATTAGTGTGTCAAATGCTTCCCACATTGCATCTTGTTCATCCATTATAATATCCTTAATAATATGATTACTTGTAATACTAAGACAGCAATCGGTACAATAGTTCTAATTAGTTCCATTGTATGATTATACTCGTCTAATTTTCTTTCAAGTTTATTTCTCTTCGCCATACGTCCTTACCAGTTGTTACCACCATCCATTTGTACTTCAACGGATTCTTCTTTACTTGCATTTTCTTTAACAAATTTTTCCATATCACCTTGTAGTCTAGCCATAACAATACCTAATGTAAATGCAAGTCCTTTTGCTTGTTGCATAGTAAGTTTTACTTCTTTGGCTTGACTTGCATCAGCACCTTTGACAGTGTTTATAAAATTTTGTATAGGTGCAGTATTAAGAGGATCTTGCGTTGACACGTGATAACTCCGTTCTCATTTCTATATCAGTCATAAATGGACCGCTATAATTATATCTTTCAATTGTAATTTGTTTAGGGCAAAAACTTTTTACCCAACCTTTTTCAAATTGAATACAGTAATATCCTGCACAATATAAACTTTTTGATTTATTACTTTTGCTAAACAAAGGTAATTTATTTTTTACATCATACATTGGATTGAAAGGTTCACAACTTGTTGGATATCCGTGTACTTCAAATTCTGACTTTTCATCTTTATCATCAGCAGTACTCCAAGTTATTTTTCCTAAATGTTTTTTGAGTTGATTAAAATCACCAAACACTTGTGTTCCTGCTCCGCAAGAATATGTGTAACACTCTTCGGCGGCACTTAATGTTCCTACCTTAGAGCCGTTTTCTTCAACAATCCAAAATTTATCTTTTAAGACTTCTTTTGCTTTTATCATACTGGATACCTCGCTTGTAATGGTTCAGCGTAATGTTGTGCTTGATCTGCAATCCTTTGCATATCCCACTTTGCACAGAATTTCATAAGACGCATTCCTACTTGTTGTACTTCTTTAGGAGTCATATGATCTTCAATTACGTCATTGATTATACTTCTTATATTGCCTGGTTGTGCAGTTAAATCACACAAAATAACATTGCGTTGATAATCATCTAATACACGATGTTCTTCACCGTTATGATCTACCCAACGTTGTAGCATCATGTTATTCCAATTGAAGCCTTTTGTCTCTTTGTCTGCAAATGCTTCAACAAGACCAACTTTGTTTTTTGTACCTTTAGTTCGGACACCTGGATAAGCACTAAACACATTGTCACTTGTGTCACCACGCATACATTTCTCAAATAGCATAAATGCAGGATCGGGTGCAGATTTAGGCTCTTTAGTTTTCTTATCTAGTACAGGCTTACCTTTCTTATCAAAGTACCCTTCATGTGTAATTGTAACATCTTGTATACCATTGTATTGTTTTACATTAGGTGCAATTAATTGTGCAAAGTCACCATCTGTAGAAATAATTACATGATTATCGTTAGGGTGTGCTTGTATCCAACCTGCAATAAGATCATCTGCTTCTAGTTGCGGATGTTGCATTACAGTACAATTAGTCTTAGTATCAACAAATTCTTTGAACTCATCAAACACTTCCCAAAATACTTTATCTTCTTCTTCCTGTGCAGGAGTCATTGCATCACGTGTTTCTTGTCGATTACGTTTGTAAGGTTCATAAAAATCCTTACGCCAACTACGACCTTCTAAACAAAATACAACATGATCTGCTTCAAAGTCACGCCATACTTTTTTAACGCCTGAAAGTGTAATATGGAAAGCCATGCCGACCTTTGTATCAATGTCGCCACGTACTACGTGCCTTGCACGAAAGAATGTGTTTGCAGTATCTACTAGTATATAAGTTGCCATTACTGTGCCTTTTCTAAATTGTATAATACTATTATACTAGATTTTAGCACTGTTGTCAAGAGAAAATTCTTCTTGAATGTACCGTTTTAGTTCGTGATCGCCTACGTTTTCGGGTAATTCTTTCTTATAAAATAGCCTATAACTATCTGACCCATATTTTCCTATACCATAAAGTTCAGTAGCATCTTCTCCATCCCAATCGCCGAACTGTTCACTCATTCGATATAGTCTTTTTGCTCTTACACTTCGCATGCCTAGTGGAGCAATAACTTCTTCTATTTGTTTACGTGTTGCATGTAGCAATGCAGTATGTGTAGGCCAACGTTTAAAAAATTCTGGTAATACTGCTTTAACTTGTTTACGTCCTGTTTGATTTAAACATATGACTCCTACCATATGTTGCCAAACATTTTCTACTTGTTGTTGGACCATTAAGTTGTCTTGCATTATGATATTTCACTTTTGCCTTTGTCTATTGGAACTACATTAATATAGCCTGCATCTCTTGTTTTGTCATGTCCTTCTTCTTCTAGCATTTGACTAACAATAGTTCTAAACCATGCATCAACAATTTGCTCATTAGTTTCACCTGAATATCCAGCATCTATTAATTGTTCAATAAATTCATTATTCCAATCCAATTCAAAAAATCCGTTACGTATGTTATCTGGATTTACTTGTGTGTCTAATACTGCAACCCAAGGTTCGCCTTTTTTAGTTGCTTCTTTCTTTTCTTGTTCAAGTGCCGCACGTCTTGTTTCTTCTGATGTCGGCTTTTTCTCTTTGACCTTAGGCTTTATGCCTATTGCCTTTTTAACTTTATCCCAGTTCATTACCATCCTGCTTTCCTTATTGCATCTGAAGGATCTTTCTTTATTTCAGCCTTCATTGCTTTTTCATGTTGTTCATTTTTATATTTTCGCATACTGCTTAGTTCGTTAATAGGATATGGATGATAAAAAGGTTCTTTCACTTCTTTCTTTTTAAAAAAATTTTTTATTAATTGTAACATATTAAGTTCCTATTGCATTACCAAACAAGTAAACATGTACTCTTGCCGCAACATTGTAGCCTCGTTTAAATGCTTTCTCGGCTACTTTACCTGCTCCTGCTATTTGTTCTTCTTCTCTAGCACCTGTTGGCATAACCCATATTGGCCAATCAACACCTTCTGCTTTGAAAAGTTTAATTACTTCTTCCATTTCATCCCACTCTCTACCTTCAGGACCTACCACAAACTTTAGTTGTCCTTTGTCAGAAAGTTTTCTGTACTCTGCTACTATTTCAGGTTTTATTGCTTTTTCTCTTTTCTCTCCTGCTACTGACCATAGTTTAGGACTTACACTAAAAAATACTTCTGTATCTATCCTGTTGACCCATTCCTTAAACGGATCTCTTAATTTTTGTGTACCATTTGTTTCAAATGTCATACTGCCCGGCAAGTTGCCTTGTCTTTCAAGTTCTTCGTATATTCCAACGGTTGCTGTTTGTCCAGTTACCATTAAAGGCTCTCCGCCTGTGATACACAAATGTTGCCTTTGTCCTGTAACAGGATGTAAAAATAATCCTTCCGGATTACTTTCGTTTTTCATTATATCAATTATTTTATTTGCCATTACTGTTGGAGTTTCTTGACCCATTAAGTCTTTAAACTTCTTTGCCCAAGTATAACTTGAATCACAGCCTTTATCCCATACAGGCAAGTCCTCAACACGTTTTACAGACTTAACATCAAAGTCTTGGAAAGGTAATTCATATGTATCGGGATTAGTTGGATCAATTTGTCCGAAACCATTACACTGTAAATTGCACAAGAAGAATCTAATCCATGCTGTAGGCACACCAGTATAATGTCCTTCACCTTGAATACTATGAAATATTTCTGAATAATAAAACTTCTTTTCTACAGTTTTACCAAATTCATGTTGTGCTAATGACATATATTATTCTCCATTGTATTACACATTATATACTATATTTAGGTCTTTGTCAAGTGTTTTAAAAATTTTTGTGCAATTAATTTATGATATAATTGGTTAAAATGCTCTTTGTCTTCTTCAAAATAGTTATTATAATCAATATTTCTTTGTGTAAAAAACGCTTCTACACTTTGATCTGCTATCGTTGTTGCTTTAAGTTTTCCATAAAAATCCCATACTTCAGGAAAGAATGTTCTTTCTCTCATTTTAAATAGGTATAAAGGAATATTTCTATCTGCACACATGTTATCCCATGTGTAGATATCTTTAAAGAAATCACGTTGTTCTAAATGTGTATTAAGTTCAAAAAATGTTTTTATTTGCATGTAAGATGATTTACGTATATCAGGATCTATCAATCCTTTATCATAACTAAAATTTAATCCAGGAAATTTTTCATAATCATCGTTGGTAGGTTTCTGATATAATTGAAAATATTCTTCTGAAATAATCTCATCAATATATCTATCAATCATGCCTGTTTTATCTGTGCCTTCAAAATGTGTAAATTGTTCTATTGGAATTACCTTAGGAGATAGTTTTTCATTAAATCCTAACATAAAACGGTTTAACGATGACATCAAAATAATTACTTCATCAATGTCATCGTAAGTTTTAAACATACTCCCTAACCAGTCTGCATAAGTTCTATTATTTGCGCCTGGCATTGCATAGACAACAGCCTCTTTATTATGTAAGTTTACATATTCATCTACATAACTATTTTCATTCCATACAGAATAACTTCCAGGTCCTACTTTACCAGGAACTGTTTTGTATCCGCATGTATGGCTGTCGCCTATAAAAAGAGTCCTAGCCATTAAAATATTTTTCAATCATGTCCAGTCGATCTTGTGCGGCCGCTAGTTTATCAAGTTCTGCGATAACTGCTTCAGTAACATCTGAATGTTCACCAATACCTGCTGGCATTGTTTTATAAACTTCAATGTTTGCTAAATGAACTGCAACTTCGCCTTCTGCTTGTTTTTTAGCCGCATTAATTAATGCGTCTCCTGCTTTCATTTTTGCTCTTCCTTCCTTGTATATTTGCCCTTACTAGGAATAACATGTCGCACTCCTCCTCTTGGGTCTTTCATATCCCCATCTCGTCGGGGTATGAGATGTACGTGCGGCCACATTACTGTCTGCCCTGCCGCTTCGCCTACATTCTGTCCTATATTGAACGCATCACAGTATCCACGTTCAACCCAATCGTAGCCCCATTTGTATGCGGCTTCGAAACATTTAGTAAGAGATTGCCAATTTTCTTCAGAAGGTACAAAAAGAATATGTCCTTCCGTGACTGGATAAGCATCTCTAAAAACTGTAAAATCTTTTGATTTAACTACTACGTCAGTCCAAGGTCCCATTATTTAAAACTCTGTGTTGCTTGTAAATTGAAACTAATTGTAATTCTTTCACTATCTTTTTTCTGTTGACTAACGCCATGTAATAAGTGTGAAGGAAAAATTAGCAAACGTCCTGTTTTAGGAGTTACACTATAGGAAGGTGTATTATAAAGATTTGCTTCTCTGTAACCTGCCCAAGGCCAATTAGTTTGTTTGTTAGTATCGTAAAATGTTATAGGTGCATCGTCTTCTTCTGCTTGTACGTAATAAACACCACTCCAAGTTGCAGGAATATGATTGTGCATTTCATGATATGTATGTTTTCTGTTGATACTGAACCAACTGCCTACAAATGTTAAATCTGCTTCAATGCCTAATATTTTATTGCCTTCCATAGCAACTTGACCTATCCATTCTCTTAAGTCATTACATTCAATGCGTTCAATTACTTGTGTACCTGGATTATAATTAGTGTAACCGTTTGCACTATAAGGTGCTGGATTTTTATCTTCTTGTTCTATTTTTTTAAACTCTGGAATAAGTGTTTGTGCTAAACTTTCTGCATGATCGTAATGTGCTCCAATAATAGGAACAGGAAACAAATCTAACCTATCTATTTTTAATTCACTCATTATATACTCCTACATTTTCCCACGGATATACCAACCAAACATCTTCTTCTGCTTTGTTTACTTCATGGCATGAATAACTAATTGGTAATACTGTTTCACTAGCCATGTTATCTGTCAGTGTAGCAATACGAACATTATTCCCCCAAACATTATTCCAACGTTCATGGTTTGGATGGCAACTTGCTTGCCAATCTTTTGCAATCCAGTTGAAAGTTGCACCAGTATCATTAATATCATCTACTATAAGAATTTTTTTATATAAAGGTCCGCCTGTTGCTTGTGTACCGTCGTTTAATCCAAGTGCATCTTCTGCCATCCAGGTATTGCTTTCTAGTTTACTATCATCACGTAAACTTACTTTTATTGATTCACAACGTATACCAGTCATATTACTAATTATCGTTGCAGGAACATTACCTCCTCTTGTGATGCCTACGATATAATCAGGTCTCCAATGATCTTTGTACATCTGATTTACAATACTAATGCACATATTTTCTATATCAGTCCAAGAATAATAATGTTTTTTAATCACAGAAGTTCCTCCAAAATTTACAGTTTGCTAGTTTTGCACCTTCTGTTGGAACAGTACATACACGTTCGTGTCTTGAATTTTCCCAACAATCACCCGTTACTCCACGCATCTGTGCAAACTTTGCAAAGCCATTATCGATACTTAAAATTACTATTGCTGGCAATATCAAACCAAAAATTACTATATTTAAAAACGCCCAGCCAAAGCCTTCGTTATGATATGGTTCATTCATTTTCTGTTTTTCCTTTATAATCTTGTTCGACCATTTTGTATACTCTTTTAAATTTTTCAAATGCAATTTTTAGAGTAGGGTATTCTACCATCATATCATTAACAGTTACTAGATCAGGCATAACATCTTCAAACACAATTGGCGTTTCATATGTTGTTGTAAATGTATAATTATCATCAAAAGTATGTGTACCAATAGTGTTAGTATTTACTGTCACATGGGAAGAATCTATTGTACTACTGGATGTTGTGGATATTGAACTTATATCTATTGTTGGAGTTGTGTAGGAAACTTTATAATCAGGTTCTGGATTTACACTAAAAACAGTTTCTCCGTTAATAGTGATAGTATCACACCCTTCAACAAAATCTGTATCATCATTCGCCATCTGCAATCACCCTATAAAGTTTTTTGCCACTAAAGAATTCTTTGTTAAGTTTAGTAACTTGTTTGTTAATACTAGGTAAAAAGTCTTCGTAATTTTCCATATACTCAATAATTTGTGCAACAACTTTATCTCTATGCTCTAGATAACTATCATAGTCTTCAGTCCATTTGCTTTCATATTTGAATTCTGGTAAAGCCATTTCACTGTAACTTAATCTATCAGGCACCATAGGAATAGTATCTACTAAAGCACCTTCGTACCAACTAATACCAAGTGTTTCTTGTAAGTTAGCACTAAACACTAGTTTTGCTTCACCTAACAAGTTATGATATTCATTCTTTGTTAAAGTTTGTTCTTGACATACAATAAATTCATACTGTGGTAATTGTTGTTTCAAGTCACGAAATATTTCTACTTGCTTTTCAGGAGCAACTCTATGTGGGAAAAGAATTAAATTTTTCTTTTCCATATGCTTGTAACTATCTAAACTAGTCGCCAAATATTCCATTGGCCAGCCTACACGATGATTTTTACTATCAGAAGTATGAAAACTTTTCTTAAATAAATCTATATGAAAACTACTTGCAAAAAAATTATCGTCATAGCAATCATACATAGACTGTTCTGCATTTCTTACCCAAGGTTTATCACCTATAAGTCTTCCTAAAAAATCTTGTGGATCATAACTACCTGCATGCCAGAGACCACCAATAGTGATGTCAACACCCAATAGTTCTGCCATATAACGCAGTTGAATAACTGTAGGATTCCAGGCATCGGTATAGAGAAAATAATCACCATCTTCAACAGATCCATCACAGAACATCTCTCCTATCTTTTCAAGTTGCTTTGATTTGTAAACATTAGTACCACCAAAGTTTAGAAAAGCCCCGGGTGTTGTAGCCTGTGGAGTTTCACCTCCGCTAATTACCTTAACGTCTTCGTTTGTAGCACGTTGCAGTTGTGGAGGAAGATAATCTTTCCACTGTTTTGTATATCTTGTATCAACTGCTTCGATATCTACTATATGAATCGTCATTAACTTCTCCGAGAATTTATCTTTCTGCCGGAGTTACGAGCCTTAGCACGTAACCAACCTGCGTGTTTTTGATACGCCTGCCAAACAGGAGCATCGGATTTATATAAGTCTTTTTCATTAAAGACTTTACCTTCAAAGCGACAGTAGTCGCGGAACTTATCCAAGTCGTTAAATACCTTCGTATACGCTTCACGATTGAATTTGATTGCCATTTTATAATTTCCTTTTTTAACAGCATTTATGGTTTGGGGTAATATATTGAACAGCCGTTTTCGCCATCTTCGGCAACATCAATCTCAACAAATCGGCCTGGGTATTTTGCTGAAATCTTTTCATACAGTTCATCTGCGATCATCTCGCATGACCTGTGATTTAAAACGAGCACCTCACCGTCGGAAGTACTTTCTCCGTTATAAAGCCTCTCCATCCATCTTTTGAATTGGATGAACTCGATATCCCTATCGTTGTGGAACACCTCGATACGCACCCTGAAATGGAAAATATGACGATGAGGCACACCGAGAAACGAAACATCGTCCCAATCACCTGTTGCCAATTTTGGATCACTATCTGCTCCTGGATACATATGAACACCTTCTTTTCTAAAGGTTACCCATATACTTCTTGCCGCCTTATTTATTACATTTTCTTGTGCCATTATTGCATCTTCCTCTCTAGATCTACGTATCATATATTCGTAGTATCTTTCATCTGTTATACTATCCATTGTACACTCACTTCACTACTTTGTCAAGGCCATACTTTGTCCAATCAGTGAATTTTTCTCTATCCATCAAATCATGCAAACTATGACACCAAACACCAGGGTTGGTTGCCTTAAATCCTTTATCATCAATTTTCAACATTGTGTTGTAGTTCCACTGTTTTACGTAAGGCAACGGAATACGTAGTTGTGGAATAAAGTTCTCATATTCAGTAAGACCGCTTTCAAGGAAGTCTTCTGCGTAATTAATTGGAATATCAAGTGAACATAGTTTACCAGCAGTTAAGAATGCCTTTATCATTCTTTCCCATCTAATCCATTCATCTTCATTTAATGGCTCAAAAGAATGATTAGCACCAAAGAATATATGCTGTCTATCTTCTAGTTTTTCCTGTATAACATCACAAGATTGTAAACCTGTAACAAATAATGTATCCATACCGTGTGCAGGAGTTTTTTCTACTTCTATTCCTGTAAAAAATGCAACGTTATCTTCTATACCTGATTCGTAATTTCTTTTCATCCAGTAAACCTATCTATCATTGCTATAACTGTGTGATAACCAAAGTAAAGAAACAGACAAGTGATACAAAATTTAAGAAACTTGTTCATACCATCATCTGCCATTACTTCCCAATGAGGTCTGTCATCTTTTCTAATTGCATTCCACATGTCTTTTAGAACATTGCTCTTATGTTCTATTTTACATGCTTCTTCAAATTCACTATAATCTTTGTTGTTCATTCTATCTCCCTAAAAATCTCTTTGCGGCATTAATTGGATTGCGTAAACCTTCATACGTTTCATCAATAAATCCTATATGTTTACTAAGTTTAGCATTAAGTTCATCTAAAGTCAACTGTAATTTGTCAATTTTTTTATCCAATTGTTCAATTTTTTTGTTAAGCATATCTTGTTTAGTCGTCATCATCATCTCTTTTAATATGTTTGTAGTCTAGGTACTGTGAGCACCATTCATAAAAAGCACGATCCGTATTAGGCCAGCACTCGGCAAACACTGGATCTTTCCTATGTTCTTTATATTCTGCTCTTACTTCTTTCTCACTCAGCATTTTGTTCTTTTATTTTTTTCTTTTCTAAACTTAGTTTTTCTTTAGCACTCATGGCATAGGCCGCTCCTGCTAATAAAACAATAGCACCTGCTTCTGCTATCAATACCCAAGGATCAGCATCTTTACTGTGTAATATAATTAATCTACACAATGCTGTCATTGCAATAATAATTGGCAATGTTACAGGTATTCTATTACTAATATAGTAAGCACCTACCATTCCTACAATTTCTGTATAAATGAATAACAAAAACAAATCAGCAAGGGCTATATTTTTATTTTGCCACATGCCATATACTTCTAATAGTGCGGCAACAACGGTCAAAGCACCAATGCCGCCAAGCATTAGTTTTTCTGTAACTGTTGTAGTCCAATGTAAACGTTGATTTAATTTACTCATCCTAAAGCCTTTAATTCATTTTCTATTCTGTGTATTTCATCTTTTAACCAAAGTTTTTTTGTTTTCAAAAGATTAAGTTCATGGTTTTCAACAAATTGATTATACAAAACTTTTATTTCTTCATCAAGTGATCTATGACGTTTGTATAATTCTTGCAAATGTGTTGCAAGTTTATCGTGTTTGTCCGTGTAGTTGCTCATCTTCTAGTTCCTCCAATTTGGTTTCATCTAGTTCCTCTTCATTAGTTTCTTCAGTTTGATCTACATCAAATAATGCATCAAAAAAAGTACTACTATTGACTGTCTTTTTACCAACAGCACCTCTAGTACCTGGTATATCCATCCAGAACTTATTGTATTGTTCAATAACTTCTAACGACTGTTCTTTTGTATTCTTAGAGAATATTTCTTCCACAACATCTCTGAATAATATCCTGTCAAATTGCTCTTGTACAAGCATTTTAGGAATAACTCCAGCGTCATATTGTCTGTTTGCTTCTTGGACTGCATTGATGTGACTCCAAACATTGTGACCCATTTGGATCGCGTAAGAAAAACTATCCCATGATGTTTTTCCTTCTTTACCTATTTTGTTTAAGTCCCCAGGTTTGTAAACACAGATATCTTTTACAAGCATTCCATCTGTTACAGGACTGTCTTCAAAGTTTTTAAAGATTCCGTCTTGTAATACAGCATCTTTAAAAGTGCGAGTATCCGTAGCATATTTTTTATCATCTACACTAGGAACCATTCGATATGTCCACTTGCCTCTATCAGGAGTTTCATTTTGTATGTAAACTTGTCCATTAGCCGTTGCTAAAAAAGGACTTGCACAATCGAACGTAATCATAAAATTAGGATTGTAATATTTTCTTACTGCTCTTTGTATATCAGTTAACAATGTAGCCCATTCTAATTTAGATGTGCCTAAGAAATGCATTACATCATGTATACCTTGTTGTAATAGATTATCATAATACAATGTAACTATACGTTTAAGAACCAAATGAACATCACACATGTTCTGTCCACCCATTGACCAACCATTAAAATGACTGTTAGGATACTTAATAGGATCACAGTAGTCTTTCATTTGATCATACCAATCATCTGCATCTGCATGGTTTTCACCTTGCAATACATTCAAAAATTTACAAGCACCAGTTCTGTGCTTCATAAAATAATCATTATTGATACGTGTTGCTTTTACTGCTTCTTGATATGTGCTTATGCCTGTTGCTTTTGCACCTGCTGGTGAACGTGCTACCCAGGCCGGAATATCAAGTATCATTCCATAGTCCATATATGCGTCCATCCATTTAAGAACGCCATCACGCTTTTTCTGTGCTTTAGGACAATTAGGATCTTTCCAATCACCTTCCCATACACCTTTACCAATTTGAAATCCACCTGAGTCACCTAGTAACCAAGTATTATCTCTATCTCTATTACGTACCATATCTTCTTTAGGAACAACTTTAGTTGTATCTAAGTCAGCATGACCTGCACTGTATAAAGACCATTTATAAGTAAATGCTCCTTGTTGCTTGTTAAGATAGTTTAGACTTTCTACATTACTATTCCAGTTAGCAGGAATACGTGAATCTTCAATATAAGGACCTTTAACAGGATCAGGAAACCTTTGCTTACCAACATATGTTGCATAAAAGCCGCTCAATGCTGGCAAAAAATGTGCATAGTCGTTTTGTGTCGCTGTTAAGTCTTTATTCATTATTTGCTCTGTGCTGGAAGTATATAATCGTATTTTACCATACCACTGTCTACTGAAATCATCATAGCACCTTGATCTGAAATACTCATAGAAGCATCACCATCTAAGTTTAAGATTGCTTGTACTTGTGCTACTGGCCAACTCCAAGTGTGTGCTAACTTGCCTTCAACATTATGTTGGAAAACAAATTCACCTGCGTGTGTACTCTGATCACCAAAACTAAAAACCAAATTTCCATCTTTAGTCATTACGTTGAATGTTGGTTCTTCTGCGTGTGCCGCACTCATAAGTTTCATACGTGCAATACTTGCCATGCTTGGTTGGAATGTTACACTCCAAGCCGCACCTTTAAATTTTACTGTCTTTAGTTTTTCTTCAATAATTGCTTTATTCATAAAGCGATAATCATTTTGGAAATCACCTGCCGCATTTTCAAAGTGAATATGTGTTGGAATTGTTTCTCCGTTGCGTTCTGCCTTTACGACTTCAATCTTTGCATCTTTTTGATACTCCGGATTTTTCAAATGCAATGCTAACTTATCTAAGTTAGGCATTCCAAAAGTTCCTTCAAACTCTGCTACTGGCGAATGTGTACTACCTGATAAAATTACTGAACGATCTTCAGCCATTGCATCAATGTTAGTACCTTCATCATTGCTTACTTTCACTAGTGTTAAAAAACCTAATGCATGTGTGTGAGCAACAACGTCTTGTAGAATGTCTTTCATGTAGTTTCTCCTATTTCAAGTTTTATTATATTATCTTTTGGCTTGTTTGTCAAGAGTTTTTCGATACTATGCTTTGGTTTAAACCCTAGACTTTTCATTTTGTCCATGTTTGCACATGTCCATTGCCTTTCATTTGGGGTATTTAGGCGGATAGGCAAATTGTCTGCAAAATCACGGATCCTAAACGGCACTCCTGTGCCTATGTCGACAGTACCAGTATAAGTAGATCGTATTAATAATTCAATAGCATCACACAAATCATCCATATGTATAAAATCTCTGTAATGATTTGTAACGTATTCTAGTTCGCCGTCAATTAGTTTTTGTATAAACATACCTTTTCTTGGTTTATAGTCATACACTGTATGGAATCTCATTCCTAATGTTTTATGATTTCTTTCTGCGGCTTCTTCTACACAATACTTTGTTGCCGCATATGGATTTAAGTCTGGTTCATATGCTGAACTAGAACTTGCATACATAATTCTAGTATTAGGATATCTAGCAAACAATCTTTTACTAACTTCAACATTGTTACGCCAGTATAGTCCTGGATCTTTCATACTATCTCTTACACCACTTTGGCCTGCTAAATGAATAATCAAATCAAATTCTTCATTAAATTCACAAGTCATTAAATCTTGTCCATCTGCAAGATCAAAACCAACAACACTATTTTGTTTTGTTAAACGTTTTAGTAAATGGGAACCTATGTATCCTCTATGGCCGGTCAGCATTATACGCATCTAGCATCTCCCATGTGTTTTTCCAACCATTAACTTGTATTGCAAATCCTAAATCATTATCAATGATAACTTTCTTCAACGGATAGTCGTTACCTTGTGGATCCATTCTATCACCAAAAAAGTGTAATGTATCATTTATATCAAAGTCATTTATAATTTGACTTTTGTCTTTACCTATAGGTGAAATATCTATTCCTGTTTCACCTCCTGGCCTTGCGATCAAATCAGAAAACTCTTTGTTAAAAAGATCTGCAATAACATTTCGTTCGTTATGTTCTTTATCATACTTTACATATAGTTTACGTTCTCCTACTGTTGCATTCCTACCTACAACACTAAAATTAATCATACCTACTCTTTCTTCAATATGTAATCCTGTACGCAGAGGAAAATTGCTTTCTTCTAATTTATCTAACAACCACGTTCTAACATGATAAGGAACTTTCCAATCGTTTGTTTTAATTTGTTTATCGCCTACCCATACTTCACTACCTGAACAATTATATACACGTTTAGCCATACTGTAAAGTTCATCACCTATTTGTTCAACTGTTTTAGGTTTATCACTTCCAGTAACAAGATAAACATTATTATTCTTACAAAACTCTACAAAGAATTTTTTAAAATCATCATCAATCCTACCACGACTAGGTGTAAGTGTTCCATCTACATCAAATATAAATTTATGCACAAACTCTCCTCCTTAGATCACTAGAACTAAACCGGTGATCTCTTTTATTAAAGTGAATATCAATATCACGTTTGCGACAAATGTCTTTTCCTGTAAAGTCTTTGTCTCTATATTCTTCGCCTAGTATTCTTACATTAATTGGATACATGCTTAGTATATCTTCTAAATCGCTTTCAGTTCCGTACGGAATAATTTCGTCAACATATTCTACACCTTTTAATTGTGTGTAGCGTTCTACAACAGTTTGTATTGGAGCATTTTTTTCTGCTCTATCTATACTTGGATCAACTTGTAATCCACAAATTAGATAATCACATTGTTCTTTTGCTTCTCTTAACATTATAATATGTCCTGCATGTAACAAGTCAAATGTACTACATGTAAATCCTACTTTCATTAGTGACTCCGTTTCCCATCAAATACACAAACAAAATATAAACTTTCGTCTTTGCCTTGATACATATCTGATTCTACCCTATGATGCACACCATCTTCTATCAATACTACATCACCAGGTCCTACTTGCATAGGAACATCGTCTAAATACATTGTTCCTTTGCCTTTAATAAAATAATAAACTTCTTCTTGACCTTTGTGGATATGACCCGATGTTGACTTTCCGGGTTTCATTGTTGTACTACTTAACACTAAATTTTTTAATTTTGTATTATCCTTAACGATATATCTATCATCTTCTTTAGCAACTTGGCCACCAATGTCATTGATGTTTATTTTCATTTATCTTCCTTTGGTAATTCTATAATTTTTTTGTCATTTTCTAACATACTTTCTTGTATGTCATACACTTGTTCAGTCTTAATCATATTAATAATTGTATTAGTAAGACTAACTTCGCTACGTAAATAACCTATTTTACGTTGCAACTCTTCTAACTCTTTCAGATAGTATTCTAATTCTTTTTCTTTACGTAACTTTTGTTCTATAAAGTCTGTGATTAAAATCAGTTTCTGTTCTTCGCTCAATTTCATTATTCTCCAAAATCAAATAGGCTGTTAAATGTATTGTGTTGCTTAGTATCTTGTAGTGGATAATTAAGAACACCAATTAAGTTATCTAGTTTGTTATCAATAATTGTTTCTGCCATTGCATCATCATCAAATGGAAGTTGTTTGAACCAATCAGGAATACGCAATTCATCTGTCGGATATGCAACACTTGTGTATCCTAATGGATTTTGTTTAAGTTTACATACAATAACTTTCATACCATCTACAATCTCTTGTGAATACTTGTCACCATTCATACGTTTTAGTGTATTCCAATTGATACTTGCTCTGACATGTCCAGGCATATTGGCTTTGCCTTGCTTTTCTTCAAGACGTTGATAGTGTCCAATTTTATTTGCACGTTTAGGCGAACCTTTTTCCCAGCCAGGACGTTCTGAAAATTCTTTTCTAAATTTTGTAATTCTTTCTAAAACATCTTCCTGCGGGACTTCAGTAAGCACCATTAGAAGAAGTTCACTTAGAAATTGTTGCATAAACACAGGAGTATCTGATCTACGCAAATCCAATCCCATCGCTTTTACTTTGCCTGGCTTGCCATCTACATCACTTCTAAAACCTTCTATGTCA
>Ga0160423_10001674_pt1 | contig 18561 bp, 17 predicted proteins | sample CRUFie14St8metaG_FD_108191 | JGI IMG/M metagenome (GOLD analysis project Ga0160423, IMG submission 108191) | Marine microbial communities from the Costa Rica Dome - CRUD Field 142mm St8 metaG | ecosystem: Environmental > Aquatic > Marine > Oceanic > Photic zone | place: Costa Rica: the Eastern... | reverse complement strand
TATTCTTTGATTAGTCAAAGGGTCCAAACTCACTAATAGTTTTGAAATATTGTTTATTCTTAATCTAATATCTTGTTCTAAATTTTTACCTTCTTCTACTCTAAATTGCAACAAATTAGTAATTGCGCTGCTAATTCCTTCATATACTTTTTGCCATTCACCAGTCTCTACCTTTTCCTCTGATTTCTCAAGAACATCAGGCATTTTTAATAAGGTAGGTAAAATATCCGTTGATTTTAATTTTAAATCCTTTTTTAGTTGATTTAATTGTTGATAATAATCTCTAACAACATTTGTATTAAACTTGTAATTTGAAGTGGTTCCTAATTTTTCTCTCCATATTGAAAGTTCTATTTTTCCTCTTCTTAATTTTTCTGCTATTAGTTTTCTAAGTTCAATCTCTTTTTCACGATATAATGACAGCATTTTAATCTGAATATCAATCTGTTTCGAATTCAAAGATTTTATCTCTATAATAAACTCAGCTTTTTTTGTACTTACCTCCGCCCTACCGTAGCCGGTCATAGATTGTATCATGTGTAATGTTTTCTACAAAGTTAGAAAAGTTTTATTTCTTACTAACTTTTATTACGAGTACTTACTAAGTACACCCCCAAAAAAATAAATGCAGCTGCAATAATTTTTTTACTATCCAAAAAATCCGACCCCCAAAATATAGCGAATGCTGTTGCTAATACTGGTTGAAGATATATGTATGTGCTAACTGTTGTTGGCTTTAAATACTGAAGAGCTAAAGAATTGCAGAGGTATGCGACAAAGGTGGTAAAAAAAACAACAAAAAATATTTGCATATTAACAGTGTGTGGTATCGAATACCATTCTATTTCTAATAAATCATTAATACCAAAAGGAAAAACATATAATAACCCTATTCCAAAAACAACATACATTACTGTAATTGGATGATACTTTCTCATCATAGGTTTAACAATAACTAAATATGCGCCGTAGCTTGTCGCATTTATTAATACTAATAGATTACCCTTAAAATGTGAATGTAAAAACTCCAAATTTCCTGATTGTAATATTAAAAACGATGCCCCAAATAGTCCTAAAATAATACCTATACTCTTTCGTATTGTAACTGGATCCTTAATTATTATAAATGACAACAATATAACTAGTACTGGATTTACTGTCATAACAATAGCTGCATTTATAGGGGTAGTTAAATTTAGTCCTTCAAAAAATAACAACTGATTGATTGCCACACCAAAAAGACCGCATATTGATAATCTTAAAATATCTTCTTTCTCTATTTTTTCTTTTATGAAAATATGGTATGCAATTGAAAATAAAATAAAGGCTCCTATAACTCTTAATAAAATAAATCCAGACGGAGTAATATAATTTGGCATAACATCTTTTGCAAAACTATAATTAACGGCATAAATTAAATTAGCTATAAAAAGAGAGAAATGTGCTAAAATTATTTTTTTCACGAATTTATTTTAAACAAAAGTAAAATTAATTTATGCAATTTTTGATAGTTTTGCTATATATAAATTTAAATTAAATAAAATGAAATTTGCCACAAAAACAATACATGCAGGACAAGAAGCAGATCCAACTACAGGGGCTATAATGACTCCTATTTATCAAACCTCAACATATGTTCAGTCCTCTCCTGGTCAACATACGGGATACGAATATTCTAGAACAGGCAACCCTACAAGAACTGCTTTAGAGAAAAATTTAGCAGCTTTAGAAAATGGGAAATTTGGCTTATGCTTTGGCAGTGGATTAGCTGCTATTGATAGTATTATAAAACTTTTATCTCCAGGAGACGAAATTATATCTACAAACGATTTGTATGGGGGAACTTATAGATTGTTTACTAAGATATTTGAAAATTATGGTATAAAATTTCATTTTATTAATATGAAAAATTTAGATTCAATACCTAATTTAATAAATAAAAAAACTAAGATGATTTGGGCAGAAACACCAACAAATCCTATGCTTAACATTGTTGATATAAAGAGTTTGTCTTCTATTTCAAAAAAATACAATTTAATATTTGTCGTAGATAATACTTTTGCTACGCCATTTTTGCAAAAGCCATTAGATTTGGGAGCAGATATTGTAATGCATTCTTTAACTAAATTCATGGGAGGGCATTCTGATGTGGTGATGGGTGCTGCTATTTGTAATGATGAAAATATAGCTGAAAAACTCTTCTTTATTCAAAATTCATGTGGTGCCGTTGCTGGTCCAATGGATTGTTTTCTTGTGTTAAGAGGCATTAAAACGTTACATGTCAGAATGCAAAGACATTGTGAAAATGCATCTGTAGTAGCTAACTTTCTTTATGAACATCCAAAAGTGGATACCGTTTATTGGCCAGGATTAACTAGTCATCCTAACCATCAGATAGCCAAATCTCAAATGAATGATTTTGGAGGAATGATTTCATTTAATCTTAAAAGAAATAAATTAGAAGATGCTGTTAAATTAGTAACTAGCACTAGTTTTTTTACATTAGCTGAAAGTTTAGGTGGTGTAGAGTCATTATGTGGACATCCAGCAAGCATGACACATGCTGCGATTCCTAAAATTGAAAGAGAAAAAACTGGTATTGTTGACTCATTGGTTAGATTATCTGTAGGTATTGAAGATATAGAAGATTTAATACAAGATATTGATGAGTCTCTACAAAAAATTTAAATAATGGATACCGCAATTATAACTGGTACAGGAAATGGAATAGGAAAAGCTATAGCTGTTCTTTTATTAAAACAAGGTTATTTCGTATATGGTATCTCTAGAACAAATGATATTGATAACGCTAATTTTAAACATTTAGAAATTGATTTATCAAATGTTCAAAAACTACAAGATATTCAACTTCCTAAAGCAAAAGGGAATAAAATTATATTAATTAATAATGCCGCTACTATTGGGAAAATATCTCCCTTAAATTTAAAGAGTGATGTTAATATTATAAACGAATACAATATTAATATTATCGCTCCAACTATTTTATGCAGTAAATTTATTGATAAATATGTAGACATTAAAAAACAAATTATTAATATTAGTTCTGGCGCCGCAAATAATGCAATTGCATCATGGAATGTTTATTGTGCATCAAAATCAGCATTAGATATGATTACAAAGGTTATCGATAAAGAAAAACATGATCAATTAGAAATAGTTTCTGTACACCCTGGAATAGTTAACACTAATATGCAAAAAACAATAAGAACCACAAAATCAACATTATTTCCAGAAAGAGATAAATTTAGGCTATATCATCTTAATAATAAATTAGAAAATGTTGATATTGTAGCACAAAAACTATTCTACATAATTAATAATATTAGGACTTTTAATAATAATATCCTCTCAATTCGAGATATCCATATAAAATAGTTTTTTTATATAGTTTTTTTAAAAAAAAACCCATAAACAACTGAATTACAATGATTTAAATTACGCTGTAATTTTTAACAAACTTTTGTTTAAAAACCTTGGATTTTTTGCACAAAATTTTCAATTGGAAAGCTTTTAAAACCTTGATTACCAATTTTTTATAAATTTACAATAATTTACTATTTAATAAAAAACCAAATAATGATATTTTAACAATTTTAGATTGACTTTTGTTATTCAATGAAATTATGTTCTACTTTTGGCAACAGTATTAACCAATATATTTTAATTATGGACAATGTATTTAAGTATTTAAACGGGTTCTTCAAAGGATTAACTGGACTAATCATGACTGTCTTAGGTCTTGGTATAGCAACAGAAATTCTATTTGGAGGAGGAGCTATGATGGGAATTTCTGTTATAGATAATGTAATGGGAGTTATTAATGGTCTTGGCTCAGCTGGATTTGCAGGCTTAGTTGGACTTTGTGTACTATGGAACCTGTTAACTGCTAAATAAAATACTACATGTATTATAATAAAATAGCCCTACATATTGTAGGGCTATTTTATTTTATATATTTACATCAAAATATAACCTAAAATGAACAATCTATTATCAAATCTCAAAAAACTACTAATAGAAGCTATATCATTAGGGATTAAATTCTTATGTCTAGGTGTCATTGTTCAATTATTGATTGATAAAAAAATTATGGGATGGGACCCAATAGGTAATATTCAAAGTGCTGGCAGCTCCTTTATAGGGGTAATAGCATTTGTTTTACTATACCTACTTTTTATTAAGCAAAAAAATTAGTGAGCCTTTAACCAATTATCTCCAATTCCTAAGGAGACGGTTAGTGGAACTTCCAGTTTGAAGGCGTGTTCCATTTTATCTTTAACAAGTATTGATAAAAAATCTTTTTCATCTTTGTGCATATCAAAAATTAATTCATCATGAACCTGTATTAACATTTTTGATTTCATGTCATTTTTTTCCAATTGATCTTGAATATCAATCATAGCTTTCTTAATTATATCTGCTGCCAAACCCTGAATAGGAGCGTTAATGGCATTTCTTTCTGCGACAGCTCTAACAACAGCATTTCTAGAGTTGATGTCTTTTAAATATCTTCTTCTTCCCATTAATGTCTCAACATACTCATTTTCTTTAGCTTTCTGTACAGTATAGTTCATATACTCCTTAACTTTTGGAAACTGTGTAAAGTAATTATCAATTATCTCTTTTGCTTCCTTTCTAGAAACACCAATGTTTTGAGACAAACCAAAAGGTGAAATACCATAGATAATCCCGAAATTTACTGCCTTTGCCTTAGATCTCATTTCTCTAGTAACATTATCTATTTTTACTCTATAAACCTTTGCGGCTGTTGAAGCATGAATATCCTCTCCATTAATAAATGCATCCAATAAAGAAGGGTCATGACTTAACGAAGCCATTATACGTAATTCAATCTGAGAATAATCCGCAGCTAATAGACTAAATTGTTCATTTTTTGAAATAAACGCCTCTCTTATCCTCATTCCTCTTTTTGTTCTTATTGGAATATTCTGTAAGTTAGGATTGACTGAAGACAGTCTTCCTGTAGAAGCTACAGATTGATTAAATGTTGTGTGAATTCGTTGTGTCAAATCATTAACCAACATTGGTAGCGCATCAATATATGTTGATAAGAGTTTCTTAATCTCTCTAAACTCTAATATCTCACTAATAATGCCGTGATTTGCTTTTAACTTTTCTAATGTATCTTCTGAAGTTGAATACTGACCAGATTTTGTTTTTTTTGGCTTATCAATCAAATTTAATTTATCAAAAAGAACTTCTCCCAACTGTTTTGGTGATGAAATATTAAACTCCAATCCGGCTAAATCATATATATTGTTCTGCTTTTCTATTAATTCTTTTGAAAGTTGTTTGTTATAAACTTGAAGCATTTTAACATCTAGATTAATCCCTTCTCTTTCCATTTTTGCTAAAACCTTTATCAAAGGCATCTCTATTTTTATAAACAAATTCCATATTGATGACTTCTTCATTTCTTCAGCAAGCACTTGTTCCAGATTAAATACAGTTAATGCGTGTGATGAAGCAAACTCAACAATATTTTGAAAATCCAAATCAGAATATGTTTTTTGTAATTTTCCCTTTCCTAAAATATCGCTTTCGTTCTTGATAACAACATCTAAATAGTTTTCAGAAATAATTTCTATTGCATGTCGCATATCTGGATTCAATAAGTAATGTGCTATTTGAACATCAAATAAATTGCCATTTATTTTAATTCCTAATTGTAGCAATAATTTAGCTGTTTTCTTAATGTCATATCCTATTTTTTGAATATCTTGATTTTGACACAATTCCATTATTAATAATTGATTGTCTTTTGTGTTTTGTATATAAAATGCAGTTTTAAAATCACAACATAAAGAAAAGCCTAAAATAGTATCAACGGAAGTCCCTTGGTTCTCTGAAATTATGTGAATTGAAAATTTAGCTTTTTCTACAATATCTAACTTTAATTTGTAAATATCATCTTGATTCAATAAATGCTCATATATAAACTTCTCCTTTAAATTATTTGAATTGTCTATTTGAGAAAATAAATCGGTCTGTTCAAGTGGTGTTGAGGTTTTTTTTGAGCTTAAGGTTTCGTGGACTATTTCATCGGAAAAAAGTTTTTTTGACAAATTTCTAAATTCCAATTCATTAAATAACTGCTTTACTTTTTGATTATTTTTATTTTTTATCTTCAACTCCTTAAGGTTAAATTCAATTGGCACATCTGTAATGATCGTAACTAGTTTTTTACTTAATAAGGCAATTTCTTTGGAGCTTTCTATTTTTTCTTTGATTTTACCTTTTATTTGATGAGTATTAGCATACAGCCCTTCAATTGAACCAAATTGCTCTAAAAACTTTTGTGCTGTTTTTTCACCTACACCTGCAATTCCTGGAATATTATCAGCTGAATCTCCCATCATAGCTAAAAAATCTATTACCTGATCAATACGCTCGATTTTGAATTTTTCTAATACTTCAGGTATCCCCCAAATTGTAGATTTTTGCCATTTATTTGCTGGTCTATACATAAAAATATTTTGTGATACTAATTGGGCAAAGTCTTTATCAGGCGTCATCATGTAAACCTTAAAACCTTCTTGTTCGGCTTTTTTAGCGATAGTACCTATAATATCATCTGCTTCATATCCATCCTTATATAACTTAGATATATTATATGCATCTAATAATTTATCAATATACGGTAACGCATTACGTAAACCTTCTGGCATAGCTTCTCTATGCGCTTTATATTCTGAATAATCTAAATGTCTTTGTGTTGGTTTTTTTGTGTCAAATACAACTGACAAATGTGTTGGTTTTTCTTTATTTATTATCTCTAAAAGTGTATTTGTAAAACCGAAAATAGCTGACGTGTCAAAACCTTTTGAGTTTATTCTTGGGTTTTTAACAAATGCAAAGTATGCTCTGTAAATAAGAGCATATGCATCTAATAAAAATAATTTTTTTTCCTCATTCATGTTAATGTAAAAATACTATTTTTTAGGTTCAGTTTATTTATATTTCTTTAGTTTTATTGCTGTAAAAAAACTAATTAATGAGTAAGATGAAAAAAAAAGAAATTTTCAGAATCTTATTTGTGCCTACAGTTCTATTGATTATAATTTGGGGAGTTAAAATTATTGAGTATTTATTTGATCTTTCATTCGTAAATTATGGCGTTTTCCCACAAAATATTAGTGGCTTAAAAGGAATATTTTTATCACCATTTATACATAAAGACTTTAACCATATTTTAAATAATAGCTACTCTTTGTTAATATTAATAGGCCTTTTATTTAGTTTTTATAAAAAAATTGCACCACAAATATTGATTTGGCTATATCTAATTTCTGGATTTTGGCTTTGGATTATAGGTCGTCCGGCATTTCACATAGGTGCGAGTGGTGTTATTTATGCTCTTGCCGGATTTCTTTTTTTGAGTGGCCTAATTAGAAAAAACAGAAACTTATCTGCCATTTCACTATTGGTGATATTCTTATATGGCTCAATGATTTGGGGTATTATGCCTATCAGTCAATCAATATCTTGGGAAGGTCATTTCTCAGGGTTTTTAGCCGGTCTCTTAGTTGCTGTGTTTTTTAAAAAAGAAGGACCTAAAAGGAAAAAATACCAATGGGAAATAGAAGAAGAACAAGAAAAGGAAGAAAGTCGTGATATCAAATACTATATAAAACGTAAATAGTAGTTGTATTTTATTTCATTCCTAAACTTGATGAAATCCACACTCTTTCGTGTAAATAATAAAAAATTAACTTAGCGACTCTGTCAACAATAACTAACCAACCAACTGACTCCTTGTTTAATGGTTCGAAACCAAATTTTGGCGGCAAATAAGTTAGTACAACAGCTGTAGTAGTCATAGCTAGCAAATTCCATGTTATTGCTTTAACTATATGTCTTTTTTTTTCTGTTTTTGCGTTATTCATATTTTTAATTTTTATAAACAAATATAAAAAGTTATTCTAAAGAATACTTTTTACTTTTAATCTAAAAAATGTATTTTCGCATTTAATGAAAAGCATTAGAAATTTTTGCATAATTGCGCATATTGACCATGGTAAATCTACTCTTGCTGACAGACTGCTGGAATTTACAGGTACTGTAAGCGAACGAGAATCCGAAGCTCAATTACTTGACGACATGGAGCTAGAAAAAGAAAGAGGTATTACTATAAAAAGTCATGCTATTCAAATGGAATATTTTTATGAGGGAAAAAATTATGTATTAAATTTAATTGACACACCTGGACACGTAGATTTTTCATATGAAGTTTCTCGCTCTATTGCTGCATGTGAAGGCGCATTGTTAATTGTTGATGCAGCTCAAGGAATACAAGCACAAACTATATCTAATCTATATCTAGCATTAGAACATGATCTAGAAATTATTCCTATTTTAAATAAAGTTGATTTACCTTCTGCAGAGCCCGAAGTTGTTAAAGACCAGATTATCGATCTAATTGACTGTAAAGCAACTGATATTATTGCTGCAAGTGGAAAAACAGGATATGGAATAGAAAATATTTTAACTGAAATTATTAAAAAAATACCAGCTCCTGAAGGCGACATAAACGCGCCACTACAAGCAATGATTTTTGATTCTGTGTATAATACTTTTAGAGGTATTGAAGCATACTTTAAAATTGTCAACGGAAAAATCAATAAAGGAGATAAAGTTAAATTTATGGCAACAGAAATGGAATATTATGCTGAAGAGATTGGGGCTCTTAAATTAACTAAATTTGCTAAAGAATCACTAAAAGCTGGTGATGTTGGATATATTATCTCTGGAATAAAAGACGCAAGAGAAGTTAAGGTTGGAGATACTATTACTAGCTCAACACAGCCTGCAAGTGAAGCAATTAAAGGTTTTGAAGAGGTGAAGCCAATGGTTTTTGCAGGAATCTATCCTGTAGACACAGAAGATTTTGAAGACCTTAGAAGCTCCATGGAAAAACTACAACTTAATGACGCTTCACTAACATATTTTCCAGAATCATCTGCTGCTCTAGGATTTGGATTCAGATGCGGATTTCTTGGAATGCTTCATATGGAAATAATTCAAGAAAGACTTGAAAGAGAATTTGACATGACAGTTATCACTACTGTACCTAATGTTTCATATTATGCACAAACAAAATCAGGTGAAAAAATAGAAGTTCATAACCCATCAGATTATCCTGACCCAAATATATTAGAAAGTGTTGAAGAACCTTTTATACGTGCACAAATTATTACAAAATCTGATTTTATTGGACAAGTCATGAATCTTTGTATTTCTAAAAGAGGAGAGTTAAAAAACCAAGTCTACTTAACAACAGACAGAGTTGAACTGACCTTTGAAATACCTTTAGCAGAAATTGTTTTCGACTTTTATGACAAATTGAAATCAGTATCAAAAGGATATGCATCTTTTGACTATTATCCAATAGGATATAGAATTTCTATCCTATCAAAACTAGACATATTATTAAATGGAGAGTCTGTAGATGCGCTATCTGCATTAGTACATAAATCCAATGCCTATACATTAGGTAAAAAGCTATGTGCGAAATTAAAAGAACTTATACCAAGACAGCAATTTGATATTGCTATCCAGTCAGCTATTGGCTCTAAAATTATTTCTAGAGAAACTGTAAAGGCATTACGAAAAGACGTAACAGCAAAATGCTATGGAGGTGATATAACAAGGAAAAGAAAATTATTAGAAAAACAGAAAAAAGGCAAGAAAAGAATGAAGCAAGTAGGTAATGTAGAGATACCTCAAGCAGCATTTCTATCTGTCTTAAAATTAGATGAATAAAACAGTATATTATGGGAAGAGCTTTTGAATTTAGAAAGGCTAGAAAAATGAAAAGATGGTCAAAAATGGCCAAAGCATTTACTCGAATTGGAAAAGATATTGTAATTGCTGTAAAAGCAGGAGGTGCAGATCCTAACACAAATTCTAGATTAAGACAAATTATTCAAAACGCGAAGTCAGCGAATATGCCAAAGGAAAATGTTCTAAGGGCTATTAAAAAAGCCAGCAGTAAAGACACAGAAAATTATGAAGAAGTTTTTCTTGAAGGTTACGCCTCTAATGGTATAGCTGTTTTTATTGAATGTGCTACAAATAATAATAATCGTACTGTTGCAGACGTAAGATCATATTTTAACAAATGTGACGGTGCTTTAGGTACTAATGGCTCATTAGAATATATTTTTTCTCGAAAAGGAGTGTTTACAATAGAATCTAGCAACATAACAATAGATTATGATGAGCTTGAGATGGATCTTATAGATGCTGGACTTGAAGAGTTGGAGCTTGATAAAGAATTTATAACTGTTTATAGTGACTATTTAGATTTCAATAATATGCAAGTAAAATTAGAATCATTAAATATTGAGATACAAAAATCAGAACTCCTAAGAATTCCAAATGATTTTAAAACACTTAATGCAAAAGAAGCTGAAAAAGTTATTAAATTGTTAGATTTGTTAGAAGAAAATGATGATGTTCAGCAAGTTTTTCATAATATGCGCTTGACAGATGAAATATTAATTGCGATGGAAAATAATAAATTATGAATGTACTAATACTAGGCGGTGGCGGTCGAGAGCACGCAATTGCATGGAAAATTGCACAAAGCAGTTCTTGCAATAAACTTTTTATAGCTCCAGGAAATGCAGGTACTGCAGAAATAGGAGAAAATTTAATCCTTGATATATTAGATTTTAAAAAAATTAAGTGTTACGTCATGGAGAAAAAAATTAATATGGTAATTGTAGGCCCAGAAGGGCCACTTGTAGCTGGCATATATGATTTTTTTAAAAATGATACTGATTTAAAAAATATTTCATTAATTGGCCCGTCTAAAGAGGGAGCAAGGTTAGAAGGGAGCAAAGAGTTTGCAAAAGAATTTATGATACGAAATGGGATTCCTACTGCAAAATACCAATCTTTTACGAAAAAATCTATTACTGAAGGTTATAAGTTTTTAGATAGCCTTAACCCTCCATATGTTTTAAAAGCAGATGGGTTAGCAGCTGGTAAAGGCGTTTTAATAATTGATAAATTAATAGATGCAAAAAAACAATTAAATTCAATGCTAAAAGAAGAAAAGTTTGGGGCTGCATCTTCAACTGTAGTTATTGAAGAATTTTTAGATGGGATAGAGCTGTCTGTTTTTGTTCTTACAGATGGTGTTTCATATAAAATCCTTCCTTCAGCAAAAGATTATAAACGAATTGGTGAAAATGACACTGGGCTAAATACTGGAGGAATGGGAGCTGTTTCTCCTGTTCCTTTTGCAGATCGATTTTTTATTGAAAAAGTTGAAAGAGAAATTATTAAGCCAACTATACGCGGTTTAAATAACGAAAATATTGAATATAATGGATTTATTTTTTTTGGTCTAATGAATGTGTCTGGAGATCCAAAGGTTATAGAATACAATGTAAGGATGGGAGACCCTGAGACTGAAGTTGTAATTCCTAGAATTAAATCTGACTTATTAAATCTACTAAAAGGAATAGGTGATGGTACTTTTAGTGAAAAAGACTTAAATATTAATGATAATTTAGCCACAACAATTATGTTAGTTTCTGGAGGATACCCAGAAAGCTATAAAAAAGGGGAAATAATAACTGGCATTGAAAAATCAACTAATAGTATTATATTTCATGCAGGAACTAAAAGGATTGGAGATAATATCATTACAGATGGCGGCAGGGTAATTGCAGTTACTTCATTTGGTAACAGTCTAGAAGATGCATTAAGAAAATCATATGAAAGCGCAGAAAAAATATCCTTTAAAAACAAATATTACAGAAACGATATAGGATTTGATTTATGACTCAGCGTGCTCCTCGCCATTCCTTCTGTGTTTGATCATCTGTAGCGTCCAAAAAACTAAAAAAGCAAAAATAATTAGAATATATACATAGTTTATTGAATTCCCAATTGTTTCAACCCCTTTAAAAATTAGACCAAAAAAGTCAGCGATTGCATAAAATATTTCACTCATGTTTTTTTTTTACTTGGCAAATTTAACTATTTTTAAAAAATATCATGCTACTTAAACATCTTATAAACCCAAAACCTCAAATAATATTATCTTGCATTATATTATTTGTTATAGTTTGTGGAGTTACTCTGTGTGCTTCTGAAGAACTTTTACTTAATAGAGATAAAATATTTGTATTTACAATATCTTTTATTTTAAAAATTTTCCTTTGTGTATATGTTAGTTTAAAGTTAAGTAATGTAATTTACACAAAGAACATTATCAGAAAAGAGAATATAATAGTTGGTGCTGTTTTTGTTTTTTTAGCATCTGCATATATTGATAAGCTTTTTTTACTATTATCTAGCTTTTTAATGTTACTATTAATAAATGAGTTAATCAACAGCTACCAAAAAGAAAATCCATTTTCTCAATATTTTAATGCTTCATTTATAATATCTCTTTTAACTTTTTTTTACCCTAATTTATTTTTACTAATTTTTTTGTTAATTATTAATAGCATAAATTATAGTAATTTTAATTGGAGAATTTTAATAATTATTCTTCTGGGATTTTTAACACCATATAGCTTCTACTTGATTTATTCAGTCTTAACAGAACAGAGCTTTCTTGTTCCTAATTTTTTCAATTATTCATTAACAAATGTCGGTATTTATTTGCCAAAAAATATTTATTCCATAGTCTTGATTATTATATTGCTTATGTCATTGGTTGAATTATTTAACTGGTTGTATAAAAAAAGCATTAAATCTAGAAAAACCTTTATGAACATAATCTGGATGCTAATTATCACTAGCGTAATAGGTTTCCTTTCCGATTTATTTTATTTCTATTTTACCATTATACCTGTAACTATAATTATGAGTAATTATTTTATTTACAGCAAAAAAAGAAAGATTGCTAATATTCTTTTTTTCATATTTATCATTTCTTCTTTGTTTTATAATACTCTGATTACTTTATAATATGTAAGTTTGCATCCAAAAAGTTTGTTTATGAAATTTGGTGTGGTTGTGTTTCCTGGATCTAATTGCGATATGGACATAATATATGTTCTAAAAAACATATTAAAGCAAGATGTTGTAAAGCTGTGGCATAAAGATACATGCCTAAAAGAATGCGATTTTATTATACTGCCTGGTGGTTTTTCATATGGAGATTACCTTCGTTCTGGAGCAATTGCTAAATTTTCCCCGATCATGAAAGAAATAATTGGTTTTGCTAATGCTGGTGGTTATGTAATGGGGATTTGTAATGGGTTTCAAATATTAACTGAAAGCGGATTGCTGCCCGGAGCTCTATTACATAATAATTCTCATAAGTTTATTTGTAAAAACACCTTTCTTAAAATTATAACAAAAAATACAATCGCAACAAAAACCTCAAATAAAAATGTTATAAAAATACCCATTGCACATGCAGAAGGTAGATATTATGCGGATAATAAAACTATTAACAGTCTGATTTCTAACGACCAAATAATATTTAAATACTGCACTGCAGATGGTGAAGTTAATGACAAAATTAATCCTAATGGATCGTTACTAAATATTGCTGGGATTTGCAATAGAGAGCGTAATGTCTTCGGAATGATGCCTCATCCAGAAAGAGCTGCAGATGTTGAGCTTACAAACCAAGATGGAATGGTATTGTTTGAGAACATAATTAATTATGTTATTAATTAAACGTTTTAAATTATTTTAATAACAACTGCAAAAAAAGCAATTGTTTTTTTTTAACAATTTAAGTTAATAAATTTTTTGGTTTTTCTTCTGCTCAAAATTGGACTTTTGAATATTAAATTAAATATTTGCGCTGTTGTTTATCAATGTTCCTCTTTCGCGTGTTATGTACGCTACTAAAGATGCCATTTACAGCAAAGGGGGAGTCCAATTTTATAAAAGTATACTTGATTGTTAGCAATTCATTGTTGAAAAAGATTTGAGTCATATTGTTTATAAATCTGGTTTAGTTGTAATTTAGTTTTTTTAATTAACTTTTTAAATTTTTAATATGCAAATCGAAGAAATATTTAAGCGCAATCATTCTAAAATGGTGTTTAGAGTTGAAAAAATTACTGAAGCTATTCTTAAGGCAATGATATCAGTAAAAAATGGTTCGCCACAGGACGCTGAAAACATCGCACAACAAGTTTTAAAAATTTTAAAAGAAAGAAAAAGTAAAATAACAAACTATGTTCCCAACGTAGAAGAAATTCAAGACCTCGTAGAGCAAACACTAATGAAGAGCGAATTTTTAGACGTTGCAAAAGCATATATATTATACAGGAACACACAAGCGAAAAAAAGACAACGCAATATTTTTGAAAGGAGAATGACATTAAAGCCTTTTGAATATCCAGAGCTATACGAATATGTCCCAGCTATCAGACATTCTTACTGGATACACACTGAGTTTAATTTTACTAGTGATATTCAAGACTTTAAAACTCATTTATCAACATCAGAAAAAAACGCTATAAAAAACGCAATGCTTGCAATTTCTCAAATAGAAGTAGCAGTAAAAAATTTTTGGGGTGATATATATCATAAAATACCTAAGCCAGAAGTAGGAGCTGTTGGCTCAACATTTGCCGAAAGTGAAGTTCGACATACTGATGCCTATTCTCATCTTTTAGAAATTTTAGGATTAAACACTGAATTTAAAAAGCTTAAAAAGAATCCTGTTATTATGAAGCGTGTTCGCTATTTAGATGCTGCGCTAACTAGTTCAAAGAGTGAAAATGACAAAGAGTATACAGAATCTATTCTATTATTTTCTCTTTTTATTGAGCATGTTTCACTATTCTCCCAGTTCTTAATTATAATGGCGTTTAACAAACATAAAAACATGCTAAAAGGAATTTCAAATGTAGTTGAAGCAACGTCTAAAGAAGAACAAATCCATGGAGACTTTGGTATTGATCTAATTAAAATTATTAAAAACGAAAACCCTGAATGGTTTGACTTTAAATATGAATTTAAAGTGCAAAATATGTGCAAAACTGCATATGAAGCAGAGAGTGCTATCATAGACTGGATTTTTGAAAAAGGAGAGGTAGACTTTTTACCTAAAAAACAAATTAAAGAGTTTATAAAAGATCGATTCAACAGGTCGCTAACTAGTATTGGTGTAAAAGAGGTATTTGAAACAGATTCTAAACTATTAAACGAAACTGAATGGTTTAATGATGAAATTATTGGAACTAAACACGTAGATTTTTTCGTCAAAAGGTCTATAAACTACAGTAAAAAAACACAAAGTATAACCGCTCACGATTTATTTTAAAATTATGCAAAAAACTAAAGAAAATTTTAATCTTAACAAAAAAACTAATAATGATAATTCATCTTATTATGAAAAATTATTAAATGTTAGAAAGAAAAACCTAAAGGAAAAAAAAGCCAAAAAGTTTCAATGGTTAACTGATCATAGTAGAAATTTTCTTGCAGCCGGATATGTAGCTGAAGGAGTTAAGCCTGAAGAAAGAATTAGAGAGATTGCTGATCGAGCTCAAGAAATACTAAAAATAGATGGTTTTAGTGATAAGTTTTATAACTATATGGAAAAAGGATTTTATTCACTGTCCTCTCCTGTATGGTCAAATTTTGGAAAAAAAAGAGGTCTTCCAATTAGCTGTTTTGGATCAAATATATCTGATGATATGGGGAACATTTTATATACTCAATCAGAAGTAGGTATGATGTCAAAACTAGGTGGTGGAACTTCTGGATATTTTGGCAACATCAGACATCGTGGCGCTAGTGTTAAAAATAATGGCGAGGCGTCGGGCTCTGTCCATATTATGCAATTATTCGAAACTATGGTTGATGTAGTTAGTCAGGGTTCTGTTAGAAGAGGTCGCTTTTCCCCTTATTTGCCTGTTGAACATAATGATATTTCTGAATTTTTAGATATAGGAACAGAAGGAAATCCCATTCAAGAGTTAACGCATGGAGTTTCTGTAACAAACAAATGGTTACAAGAAATGATAGATGGTGATGAAGACAAACGTACTATATGGGCAAAGGTTTTACAAAGGAGAGGCGAGATTGGTTATCCATATATCTTTTTTAAAGATAATGCCAATAATGGCGCTCCTGAAGTGTATAGAAAAAATAATTATACGGTTCATGCGAGTAATTTATGTACAGAAATCATGTTGCCCTCTAATGAAGATTGGTCGTTCGTTTGTTGCCTGTCTTCTATTAATGTTTTACATTATGAAAAATGGAAAGATACAGACGCTGTTGAAACTATGATCTATTTTTTAGATGCGGTGATAAGCGAGTTTGTAGAAAAGCTTGATGTATATAAAAACTCTGCTGACTTAGATGATCAGCAAACATTTTTATTTATGAAAAGAGCTTATAGTTTTGCTAAGGAACATAGAGCTTTAGGTCTAGGAGTTTTAGGCTGGCATTCGCTATTACAATCTAAAATGTTTGCTTTTAATAGTCAAGAAGCCTATAATCTTAATACCGAGATTTTTAAGTTAATAAAAATTAAGTCCTATGCCGCTTCAGAAAAGCTTGCGCAAATGTTTGGGGAGCCAAAAGTATTAAAAGGAATAGGTAGAAGAAACACCACATTAAATGCTATTGCCCCAACTACATCTTCAGCATTTATATTGGGGCAAGTTTCACAGGGCATTGAACCTATTTGGTCAAATATTTATGTAAAAGATATTGCAAAAACTAAATCAACAATTAAAAACCCTTTTTTAGTAAAACTGTTAAATGAAAAGGGATATGATACGGTAGAAGTGTGGCGCAGCATTCGAGATAAAGACGGGTCAGTACAGCATTTAGATTTTTTATCTGAACACGAAAAAAATGTTTTTAAAACATATTCCGAAATAGATCAGATGGATATTATATATCAAGCTGCCAACAGACAAAATTATATTGACCAAGGTCAATCTGTTAATCTAATGATTCACCCAAATATGCCAGCAAAAGAAATCAATAAGATATACATTTCTGCGTGGGAGCTAGGACTAAAATCATTGTATTATCAACACAGTATGAATGCCGCACAACAATTTAAACAAAAGAAAGAGTGCGCTTCATGTGAAGCCTAAACCAAATGCTAATAGAGTTACCACTTTATATTGAACTTTAAAATTACATTTAGTTTTTTTATTTTTATGTAATGAATTTACATTTTTATTCGGTTTTCCTTATTTTATTACTTTTTTATGGTTGTGCACATGTCGTTGCACCTTCTGGAGGTAAAAAGGATATTGATCCTCCAAAAATAGTTTCTACCTCATCTTTTAAAAAAAATGAAAAGCATAACGTACAATTTGTTTTTGATGAATTCATTTTGCTAAATGATTGGAATAAATATTTCTATATATCACCTCCAACTAGCAAGCCTATTTTAAAAAATATCTCAAAAAAGACTCTTTCTATAATAATTCAAGACACACTTTCAGAAAGTATTAATTACTATATCTGTCTAAACAAATGCCTTAAAGACCTTAATGAAGGGAATATCCTTGATAGTCTTTATTATTTTATTTCTCAACCAACAAATTTAAATAATGACACCTTAATTGGATTGATAACTGATTCATATAATAATAAAGCAATTGAAAACGCATGGGTTATGCTTTTTAGAGCGGAAAAACACGATAGCTTAATATTTAGGTCGATTCCAGATTATATAAGTAAATCTGATAAAAAAGGTAGATTTATCTTTCCAAATATAACTAGCGAAGATTATAAAATTGTCGCAATAACTGATTTAGATTTTTTCTATGACGAAACAGATCTTATCGCTTTCCATCCTTTCACGGTAAGCACAAAAACAGATAGTTTTGTTTCATTGTTTGCTTTTGACCCAATGGTTGAAATTGATTCTTTATCAATACTTGATACTACATTTAAAAATAATACAATAATTGATGACTCTTTAAATTATATTACAATAATGACGGATACTCTGTTAAAAAAAGATTCATTATTAAAAAAACCAACACTCAAAAACATAGAATTTGGGAATTTGTCCATAATTACTACTAATAAGAATCCATACGTATTTATATTGTTAAATGATAAGGAAATCATTAAAAAATATGTGTTTTCTGGTCCTCCTTATATTTTAAATAATATTCCTCCAGGTGAGTACAATTTGTTAGCTATTCATGATTTTGATTATAGCGGATCTTGGACAACTGGAAGTTGGGAAGTAAAACGATTACCAGAATTAGTTGTTCGCTATTCTGCTAAAATTACTATAAGAGAAAATTGGGACTTAGACCTAATTTGGCAAATTGATTAATGTAAATTGATCTCTATCATTTAAAAAATTTATTTTTTCTCTTGTCGATTTTATATGATCCTTCAGTAGTGTTATACTAAAAGTTGTACTTAATACTGAAGGCTTGATTAACTCATTTCCAAAAGCATCTAATGCTAAAGAATTACCGTTAAAAAAAACTCCTGTTCCATCGAAACCAATCCTATTAACGCCTATTGTATAGCACTGATTTTCAATTGCTCTAGCTTTTAATAGCGACTTCCAAGCATAAACTCTTCTTTCAG
>Ga0160423_10001672_pt1 | contig 18581 bp, 20 predicted proteins | sample CRUFie14St8metaG_FD_108191 | JGI IMG/M metagenome (GOLD analysis project Ga0160423, IMG submission 108191) | Marine microbial communities from the Costa Rica Dome - CRUD Field 142mm St8 metaG | ecosystem: Environmental > Aquatic > Marine > Oceanic > Photic zone | place: Costa Rica: the Eastern... | reverse complement strand
GGGGTGCTAAAGAACAATTAGGTGGTTTACCTTGTTCTGATCCAAACAACTATGATGATCGTATTTTAGATCCAGTAGGAGTAGACGATTATAGAATTGAGTATTGTTTTGGAACTTGTGATGAATTCTGTCCTGCACTTGGTCTTGATGACCCAAGTATGTATGAGTTCACATATTTCCCTAACCCTGTTAACGATCAATTAACTATAAATGCACAAAGAGATATTAATGATATCACTGTCTTTAATATGCTTGGGCAAGTTGTTACTAATCAAACTCCAAATATGACAAATTGTAAAGTTGATATGTCAAAAATGGAAGCAGGTGCTTATTTTGTACAAGTTTCTATTGGAGATACAATTGAGACAATTAGAGTTATGAAAAAGTAAATATTTTCATAACTTAAAATAAAAAAATCCCGCAGCATCTGCGGGATTTTTTTATTCTTTAATTTAAAATTCTGAGGTCAAATGAAATTTAATGGATTGATATTTTTGTTCGGTTATTTGTAATGAGAATTTTGAATCAGCTAAAAATACAAGCTGCCCTTGTTTATCTTTTGCCAAAAAGCGTTGCTTGACTCTTTTAAATTCGTGAAATTCTTCATTGTTTTCGTCTTCAGGATCTACCCATGCCGCTTTGTGGACATTTAAATTTTCATAACTACATTTAGCGCCATACTCGTGCTCTAAGCGGTATTGAATAACTTCATATTGTAGAGCACCCACGGTTCCAATAACTTTGCGACCGTTTAAGTCTAAAGTAAATAACTGTGCAACACCTTCATCCATCAACTGATCAATGCCTTTAAAGAGTTGTTTAGATCTCATTGGATCAGCATTATTAATATATCTAAAATGTTCTGGTGAAAAACTTGGAATACCTTTATAATTTAATATTTCACCCTCACTTAATGTATCACCGATTTTAAAATTTCCTGTATCGTGAAGTCCTACAATATCTCCTGGATATGAAATATCTACTATCGCTTTTTTTTCAGCAAAAAAAGCATTAGGACTTGAAAATTTTAATCTTTTGTTTTGACGAACGTGTAAATAGGGTGTGTTTCGCTTGAAAGTTCCTGAAACAATTTTAACAAAGGCTAAGCGATCCCGGTGTTTGGGATCCATATTGGCATGAATTTTAAAAACAAAACCAGAAAATTTTTCTTCCTCAGGGTTAACCAAACGTTCTTCACTTACTTTTGGTCTGGGCATTGGTGCAATACATACAAAACAATCTAGTAATTCTTTGACACCAAAATTATTAAGCGCAGATCCAAAAAACACAGGTTGTATATTCCCTTCTTGGTATTTTTCTATATTAAATTTAGGGTAAATACCTTGTACCAATTCAATTTCATCTATTAATTTTTTTGTTGCATAATCTCCAATTAGCGTATTTAGTTTTGAATCATTTAAATTTGAAATTTCTACCGTATCGTTAATGTTTTTTTTACTATCTCCTGAAAATAGATTGATATTTTTTTCCCATAAATTATAAATTCCTTTAAAATCATACCCCATTCCAATAGGAAAACTTAAAGGTGTAACTTTTAGTTTTAATTTTTGCTCAATTTCATCTAAAAGATCAAAAGCATCTTTTCCTTCACGGTCTAATTTATTTATAAATACAATAATCGGGATGTTTCGCATGCGGCAGACTTGTACTAATTTCTCAGTTTGCTCTTCAACTCCTTTAGCTACATCAATTACTACAATAACACTGTCAACTGCAGTGAGTGTTCTAAAGGTGTCTTCGGCAAAATCTTTGTGCCCAGGAGTGTCTAAAATATTAATTTTTATTCCATCGTATTCGAAAGCTAAAACTGACGTAGCTACAGAAATTCCGCGTTGGCGCTCAATTTCCATAAAGTCACTGGTAGCACCTTTTTTAATCTTGTTACTTTTAACGGCTCCAGCTTCTTGTATAGCACCTCCAAATAATAGTAGTTTTTCGGTCAGGGTAGTTTTACCAGCATCCGGATGAGATACAATTCCAAAAGTCCGTCTGCGCTGTATTTCACTGATAAATGACATCTAAAATAATTTTTGCAAATATAATATTATCAAATTAAGATATGCTTCGATTTCTATTATTAGTATAAATTTATTAAAATTGAAAAATAGCATTTTAGCATTTAATTAATATAATATCATAAATTAGTTGGTAATTTTGTAAAATGATTGATGAACATGTCATATTAGTGAATGAAAAAGATGAGCAAATTGGGTTAATGCCCAAAATGGAGGCCCACGAAAAAGCAGTATTACATCGAGCTTTTTCAGTTTTTATTTTTAATTCAAAAAACGAGTTAATGCTCCAACAGCGTGCTGCTCACAAGTACCATTCTCCTAATTTGTGGACCAATACTTGCTGTAGTCACCAAAGGGATGGTGAATCTAATATAGAAGCTGGCATCAGGCGTTTAAGTGAAGAAATGGGATTTATAACCAGTTTAAAAGAAGTTACATCTTTTATTTATAAAGCACCTTTTGATAATGGTTTAACAGAACATGAATTTGACCACGTGATGATTGGTTTTTATGAGATGGATCCAGTCATTAACAAAAAAGAAGTCAAAGATTGGAAATGGATGCCTTTAGAGTCTGTTAAATCGGATATTTTAATGAATCCTGAAATCTATACTGCTTGGTTTAAAATAATTTTTAAAAATTTCTACTCACACATAAATTTTGTAAGATGAAAGTAACTGTAAGTCGTCGTGCCCATTTTAATGCTGCCCATCGTTTATACCGCCCAAATTGGAGTGATAAAAAAAATGAGACTATTTTTGGAAAGTGTAACAATCCTCATTACCACGGTCATAATTACGAATTAATTGTAAGTGTAACTGGAGAGGTTGATCCAGAAACAGGTTATGTTGTGGATGTAAAAATTTTAAAAGATTTTATAAAATCTGAAGTTGAAGACGTGTTAGATCATAAAAACTTGAACTTAGAAGTGCCAGAATTTAAAGAAACAAACCCAACTGCAGAAAATATTGTCATTTTTATTTATAATAAACTAAAATCAGTATTAGAAAATCGTCTGGAATTGGAAGTGACCCTTTATGAAACTCCTAGGAATTTTGTATCCTATTCAGGAAAATAATTTCTATCAAGCTCGAATCTTTAAAATTGGTGTAAATTTGTAACTCAAAAAAAATCAACTATGGCAAATATTAGGAATTTAAAGAAAGATATCAATTATGTTTTAGGAGATATAATCGAAGCGGTTTACATTTGGCAAACTGCAAATCCAGAACAAGAAACTAAAAATAGCGAAGCCATTATTGATGAAGCAATTGCTACTTTTGATTCTCTTATTGAAAAGGTCAATATGAAAAATATTAAAGACAAAAAAACCTATTTCAAGAGCATTGAGACTGAGCTCGAAACAAAAGGACGATCTATGATTGAAAAAATCAATAAGCTTTAGTTTTTTATATTCTAAGTCGAAACAATTGACATCAAAATAGTGCATGCAATTGCTCCAATTGTTCCAATTGCATATCCAAAAACAGCTAATAAAACACCAACAGTTGCTAGTGATGGATGAAATGCAGATGCAACAACCGGTGCTGAAGCTGCTCCTCCAACATTTGCTTGACTTCCAACAGCCAAGAAAAAATAAGGTGCTTTAATAAGTTTTGCAATTATAATCAAAAATAATGCATGAATACTCATCCATACAGCTCCTACAATTATTAGCCCTGAGTTATTGAAGATTAGTTTTAAATCCATTTTCATTCCTATTGTTGCTACCAATATGTAAATAAAAACACTGCCTAATTTACTTGCTCCTGCCCCTTCATAATTTTTAATTTTTGAAAAAGATAATAAAATAGCAATTATAGTTGAAATACAAATTAGCCAAAAAAATGATGAACCTAAAAAAGAGAAAATATTAGCTATTGTTTCAGAAGAAATTTCATTAATAATATTCTTGAAATAGGGAGCTAAAAATTCAGCGATAAAATGAGCAAAACTTACTGAGCCAAAACCTATTCCAAATATGATCATAAGATCTTTTAAACTTGGATTCCTTTTAATATTTTCGCTAAATTTTGAAACTTTATTTTTTAAATCTTCTATTGCTGAAGTATCGGCTTTTAGCCATTTATTGATTCTCTCGCGTTTACCAATTCCAATTAATAATATAGCCATCCATATATTTGCAATAATAATATCTACAAAAACCATTCCTCCATATAATTTGGGATTATAGCCATAAATTTCTAACATAGCTGTTTGATTCGCACCTCCGCCAATCCAACTTCCAGCAATTGTTGATAGACCTCTCCAAACAGCATCTGGACCAGCACCTCCTATGGTTTCAGGTGAAAAAAAAGAAATAATTAAAATAGCTAATGGTCCACCTAATATTATTCCTAAAGTCCCAGAAAAAAACATAACTAGAGCTTTCCACCCCAACTTAAAAATAGCCTTTAAATTAATGCTTAATGTCATTAATACCAGTGCTGCTGGTAAAAGGTATCTGCTTGCTACATAATATAAATTACTAGACCTATTTACAATTTCACCAGAGTTATTTAATTCTTCCCAATGCGGAGAAATCCAACCAAAAGTTGTAAACAATGCTGGTATCATATATGCCATGAAAAGACTGGGAACAACTTTATAAAATTTATACCAGAAGCCATTTTTTTTTGATTCAGTAAAAAAAATTAATGCTAACACTAACATCAGTAATCCAAATATTATTGAGTCTTCTGTAATTAGAGGAATTTTTTTATCCATATGTTCAATTAATTATTTTACTTAAATATAATGATTTTAATAAATTACTTTGGCACGGTACTTGATTTAGTTAAAAATGTATTATTTAATTTTTTTGTTAGTAATATATTTTGGTTGGTTAGTGGTTAAAGCATCGATAATTCGATGCTTTACCTTTTGTGAAAGTATTGTTAAACCTAATTGTTGTTTAAATATTAGATTGTAATTTTGTTTTGTAAAGATTGTATTTAATAATACACTTTGGTTGGTTAGTAATAAAAAGCACCGTTCCTACGGTGCTTTTTTTATAAATTTAAAATGAAATCGATTATTTTATTTAAGGCAATTTTGCTTAACCCTAATTTGGGATTATTATAACTTTTAGCATTATCTAGATCATCTCCCTCAATTTCAACTAGTACATGGTTCATGTTTTTTACAATTAATAGTTCAGAGTTTTTAGCTGATCTGTATAAAAGTTCAGCCTCTTCAATATTCACTTGTAAATCTTTATCGCCATTAATAATTAATGATGGAATTGATATTTTAGATATTATATCACTTGGGTTATATTTCATCCAATTAATCATAAAAGGTTGAATATCAATATTGAATATTGATGAAAGCGATATTGGATAATTTTCAGTTGTGTTTCCATTTTTCATAATTTTAAGGGTTTCCTTAGTTTCTTTAAGAAGAGATGGTGCTGATTTTGAAATTTGATATTCTAATACTTTGTCAATAGGTTGACCAACTCCTGCAAGTGAAATAAATCCTGATACATCCGAATTTATACTTAGTAATCCAACTAGACTACCTTGACTATGGCCAACTAAAACAATATTTTTATATTTTTTTTTAAAAAAATTAATTACAGATTTTGCATCATTTACAAAATCGTCGAACATTATATTTTTATCAATATTTCCATTTCGAATTTGAGTTACTATTCTTTTATCATAACGAAAACTTGATATACCATAGTCACTAAAATAATGTGCTAATTTTTTAAGAACATCACATCTCGCAAATGATTGATTTCCGTTTCGATCGGTTGGACCTGATCCTCCAATTAAGATTATTAAATTGGACTTTGATTCATTTGCTGGCTTAACAATTGTTCCATTAATATTTTCACTGATAGAAATATTAATTTCTGTATGGTTTTGAGCATTTAATTTAAAAATCAAAAAAAGAAAGCATAATATTATGTTTAATGGAAACTTCATTTATTTATTTAATGATTCTAAAAGTTAAGTTTATGCGTTCACCAACTTCTTTTTTTGTTTTTGGAATTTGATGAAGCCAATGGTGTTGTGTTCTACCCTTCATTATAAGTAAACTTCCATTTGTTAAATTTATTTTTACTTTTTCTTTTTTACTATTGCGATGCTTCATTTGAAAGATTCTTTCTGCACCAAAACTTACAGATGCTATTGTTGGGTTTAATCCTAACTCTTTTTCATTATCTGCATGCCAACCATTACTATCATTTCCGTCTCTATATAAGTTTAATAAACAACTTGTAAAATTTAAGTTTATTTGTTTTTCAATTTTAGACTTAATTTCGAAAAGTGTTGGTGTGAAAAGTATTGGATGCATTGTTATATTTGAATAACTATAACTTTTATTATTATTTGCATACAGAGCAGTAAGTCTAGGTTGAGGGTAAATCTTTCCGAAAATTTTAATATTGTCTTGCTGCCATTGAATTTCCTTTCTAAGAATATTGAAATATTTGTTAGATTCTATATTATTAAAGAAAAAACGGTTGTAGTAAAGTTCACCATCTTTAATCTTGAAAACATTTTTATTTTCCAGCTCAAATAACATTTGATATTTTTAAATTAAGATATAACAAATAATTCTATTTAAATTTAAAAAAAAGGTGATTCATTTCTGAATCACCTTTTTTTAAGATTATTATTTTATTATTTCATAACTTCTTTTAATAAAATTTGTTAGTGCCTCACCTTTTAACAGTCCTTGAGAAAGTTGAGCTAAATCAAGACTTTGATTTATAAGTCTTTCTCGTTTTTTTGCTGTTTTTGTATTAAGTATTTGGCTAACAAGATCAGAGTTAATGTTTACTACCAGGTTATATATTTCAGGCATATTACCCATCCCAAACATACCACCGCCACCTCCAGTTTGTTGCATTTCTTTCATTCGACGCATAAATTCTGGTTGTGTAATCATAAATGGAGCTGAGCTACTGTCCATTGATTCAAGTTGAATAATAAATTTTTCTGAAGGTATAACTTCTTTCAACTGAGAATCAAGAGTTTTCTTTTCGTCATCGCTCAACTTTGATATAGTATTCTCATCTTTTTGTATAAGTTTATCAATGTGATCAGCGTCAACTCTAGTGAATGAAACTTTTTCTTTTTTTCCTTCAAGTTTTTGTATTAAGTGAGATATGATAGGAGAATCTAGCAATAAAACTTCATAATCTTTTGCTTTTGCAGCTTCAATGTAACTATGTTGCTCTTCAGCATTTGAAGCGTAAAGGATAACTAACTTATCATCCTTATCGGTTTGCTTAGCTTTTACTTTCTTGTTTAATTCATCATAAGTGTAATACTTTCCATCAACAGTAGGATAAAGTGCAAAAGCTTCAGCTTTTTCAAAGAATTTTTCTTCGGAAAGCATTCCATACTCAATAACTATTTTAATATCATTCCATTTAGCTTCGAAATCTTTTCTATTGTCCTTGAATAAGGATTTTAACTTATCAGCTACCTTTTTTGTTATGTATGATGATATTTTTTTAACAGCTCCATCAGACTGAAGATATGAACGTGATACGTTTAGAGGGATATCGGGTGAATCAATCACTCCTCTTAACATTGTTAAAAATTCTGGGACAATTCCTTCAACATTATCAGTAACAAAAACTTGGTTTTGATAAAGTTGGATACGATCTTTTTGAATATTCATATCATTTGTCAACTTAGGAAAATAAAGAATACCTGTAAGGTTAAACGGGTAATCAACATTTAAATGAATATTGAACAAAGGCTCATCGAATTGCATTGGGTATAATTCCCTGTAAAATTCCTTGTAATCTTGTTCTTTTAGATCTGAAGGAGTTTTTGTCCATGCAGGATTTGGATTATTTATTAAATTATCAACAGTAATTTTTCTTTGTGGTTCAGTTGATTCTTTACCATCTTTATCTTTGATAGTTTTTGGTTTATGCTCGGGATCATTAATTTCTTTCGTACCAAATTTAATTGGAATAGGCATAAATTTATTGTACTTCTTGAGAAGATCAGATATTCGACTTTCATCTAAAAATTCAGTAGAATCTTCTGCAATGTGAAGAATTATTTCAGTCCCTCTATCTGATTTTTTACCTTTTTTAAGAGAATATTCAGGACTCCCATCGCAAATCCAATGAGCAGCATCCTCATCCTTGTAGGATTTTGTTATAATTTCAACTTTTTCAGCTACCATAAATGCTGAATAGAAACCTAATCCAAAGTGTCCGATTATTCCTGCATCATCTACTTTGTCTTTGTATTTGTCCAGAAATTCTTCTGCACCAGAAAAAGCAACTTCGTTTATGTACTTTTTCACTTCATCACTTGTCATTCCGATCCCTTGGTCAATAAGGTGTAGTTTTTTTCCTTTTTTATCAACCTTAACTTCAATTAAGGGATTTCCATATTCTACTTTAGCTTCACCAATATTTGTTAAATGCCTTAATTTTAGTGTTGCATCAGTAGCATTACTAATAAGTTCTCTAAGAAATATTTCTTGATCACTATAGAGAAATTTTTTTATTAATGGAAAAATATTTTCAACTGATACATTTATAGTTCCTTTGCTCATAATTATAATTTTACAAACAAAAAAGCAAAAAGAATACCATTTTATAAAAAGTGACAAACTGACATTATATAAAGTTTATATTTGCATTAGATATATTAAACACATTAATGCTTAATTCAAAAATTATTGGCTTAGGACATTTTGTTCCGGATAACATTGTAACAAATGACGATTTGTCGCAATTTATGGACACTAATGACCAATGGATTCAAGATAGAACAGGCATCAAAGAGCGTCGTTGGGCTGTTAAAGGTGATGGAAATACTACTTTTACAATGGGTCTAAAAGCTGCTAAAAAGGCAATTGCAAACTCTGGTTTAAATAAACAAGATATTGAATTTATTGTTTTTGCAACCCTTAGTCCAGACTATTATTTTCCTGGACCTGGTGTTCAAATTCAGGAAGCTCTGGGAATAAAAACTGTGGGAGCCCTTGATGTAAGAAATCAGTGCTCAGGCTTTATTTATGGTCTTTCTGTGGCTGATCAGTTTATAAAAACAGGGATGTATAAAAATATACTAGTTATTGGTAGTGAGCTTCAATCAATAGCACTTGACGTATCTACCAGGGGTCGAAATTTGTCAGTCCTTTTTGGTGATGGCGCAGGTGCAGCTATTTTGAGTCAAGAATCAAATAATAAAAAAGGAATTTTATCGTCTCACTTACATTCACAGGGAGAGCACGCTTTACAACTTGCTGCTGAAGCCCCTGGAATGGGTAAACGATGGGTTACAGATATTATATCTGATAATAACCCTAATGATATGAGCTACAGACCATATATGAATGGTAAGTTTGTTTTTAAAAATGCAATCAAACGCTTTAGCGAGGTTATTGTCCAGGGTCTTCAAACAAATGATTTATCAGTTTCTGATATTGATATATTGATCCCGCATCAAGCTAACTTAAGAATAGCTCAATTCATTCAAAAAAAATTCGAACTTTCCAACAATCAAGTTTTTAACAATATTCAATATTATGGTAATACAACTGCAGCATCGATTCCTATTGCCATGAGTGAAGCTTATGAGCAGGGTAAAATCAAGTCTAATGATATTGTAGTTTTAGCTGCTTTTGGTAGCGGTTTTACTTGGGGTAGTGTAATTATCAAATGGTAAATAACTTTAAAACATATGTTCTTGGAGCTTCTTTAAACCCACAACGCTATTCAAATAAAGCAATTTTAATGCTAAAAAAATTTAAAATACCCACTGTTGCATTTGGTATTAAAGAAGGTCTAGCTCATGGAGTTAAAATTGAGTCAGATTTGATTAGTTACAATAATATTCATACTGTGACAATTTATTTAAGCCCTAATAATCAAAGAAACTACATTAATCATGTTATATCTTTGAGCCCTAAACGTGTAATTTTTAATCCTGGTACTGAAAATAATTATTTTTCAAAAATATTGATTTCAAAAAAAATATATTTTGAAACCGCATGTACTTTAGTGTTATTATCTACGAATCAATATAAGTCCGATAAAGGTAATAAAACCATTCAAGGGTAGTAATTCATAACCAATAATATAACCTCCAAAATATTCATATGGAATTTGTGATATTCCAAATGATAATATAACGGATATTAATGCAACTATCCATACCATTTGGTCTCTGACTTTAAAGTTTGTAAATATACCAAAAGAATATAGCCCTAACAGTGGACCATAAGTAAAGCCTGCAACAGTTAGTAAGCTGTCTATTACGTTTGAATTTATAAGATATTTAAATGAAATAATAACAGTTATCAAAATAATACTCATAAATACATGAATTTTTTTTCTTAAATTTTTTTTATCATTTTGTTTTCTGTCATTAAAATTTAAAATATCTACACAGAAAGATGTAGTTAAAGAAGTTAATGCACTATCGGCACTACTGTAAGCTGCGGCTATTAGACCTAGTACAAAAAAGCTGCTTAGCATCAATCCTAAATTTGTATTTAAGGCAATTTCAGGAAACAATAAATCTGTTTTGACATTATTATCTAACATAGGGATTGCAACATCAAATCTTTCAGCATATATAAACAGTAGTGCTCCCAAGAGTAAAAACATAAAAGTCACAACTGAAAGAATTACGCTGAACCAAAGCATATTTTTTTGAGCATCTTTAAGGTTTTTACAAGTTAGATTTTTTTGCATCATGTCTTGATCTAATCCTGTCATACAAATCGTTATAAACATTCCACCAAAAAATGACTTTAGAAAATAGTCTTTACTTTTAATATCATTAATATTGAAAATTGTATCATAATTAGATAGCTCCTTAGAGTTTAAAAACTCAATAAATGTTAAGTCTAAGGCATTTGTAATTGAAACAATTGATATAATTAAAGCAAAAAGCATAAATAAAGTTTGTAGGGTATCTGTCCAGACAATAGTTTTGATTCCACCTTTGTTTGTGTATATCCAAATCATAGAAATCGATATTAGTACTGTTAGTTCAAATGGAATTCCCCAATATTCAAAAACAAATTGTTGTAAGACAATAGCCATTAAATACATTCTAAATGCAGCTCCAATTATACGTGAAATAAAGAAGAAAAATGCTCCAGTTAAATGACTTGTTTTTCCAAATCTTTGCCCTAGGTATTGATAAATTGATATTAAATTTAATCTGTAGTAAATGGGTAATAATAAAAATGCGACTACAGCGTAACCTGCGATGTATCCAATACAAACTTGAAAATAACTAAATTTTGAACTTTCAACCCAACCTGGAACAGAAATGAATGTAACACCAGATAAAGAAGCACCAATCATTCCGAAAGCAACTATATACCATGGGGAGTTTTTACTGGCTTTAAAAAAATCTGAATTGGTATCATTTTTCCCAGTTATTTTTGCAATAACAACTAAAAGAAAAAAATATGCAAAAGTCAGTAGAAGAATATGTTGTCCTTTCAACTTAATAAATTTATATTTGTAAAGCTAAACAGATCCATTTAAAACCTAGGTAAATTTAAAATTTAAAATAGCATTTTGATAATGTATTTTAAGATTTTTTAATTAAATTTTAAAATTAAAAATTAAGTTAGAAATTAATGGAATTTTCATCAAAGTTATTACAGAATGCTGTAAATGAAGTAGCGCAACTGCCTGGAATTGGGAGACGTACAGCATTGAGGCTTGTATTACATTTGATGCGGCAACCCGAGAACCAAACTATTCAATTATCAATGTCTCTGACTGAAATGCGGTCTAAGATTAATTTTTGTAATTCATGCCATAATATATCTGATCATTCTATTTGTGAAATTTGTTCTAATGAAAATAGAAATCGAGCGATGATTTGTGTTGTTGAAGATATAAGAGATGTGCTAGCAATAGAAAGAACAGCAAGTTTTAAAGGAATTTATCATGTTTTGGGTGGCAAGATTTCTCCAATAGATGGAATCGGTCCTAGTGATCTTAATATACAAAGTTTGATTTCAAAAGTTAAGTCTGGGCAAGTAAAGGAGATAATTTTTGCATTAAGTTCTACAATGGAAGGAGACACAACTAATTTTTACATATTCAAACAAATTAAGTCTTATGAAATTCAAATTTCAACAATTGCTAGAGGAATTTCTGTTGGAGACGAGTTGGAATATGCAGATGAGATAACTTTAGGTAGAAGCATTATAAATAGAATTCCATTTGAAATATAGATTTTTTTGAAGTTATCAATTGTCATACTAAGTTATAATGTTCGCTATTATTTAGAATTGTGTTTGCAAAGTGTTCAAGCAGCAACAAAAGATATTTCTTCAGAAATAATTGTTATTGATAATAACTCTGGTGATGATAGTTGCTCTATGGTTAAATTAAATTATCCAGAAATAATATTAATTCAGAATAAAGACAATATCGGTTTTTCTAAGGCAAATAACCAAGCAGTCAAAATTGCAAGGGGCGAGTATATTTGTATTCTAAATCCTGACACGGTTGTTTCAGAAAATACTTTTAAAAAAATTTTAAACTTTTCAGATTCTAAAAATGATGTTGGAATTATTGGGTGTAAATTTATTGATGGTTCTGGAACTTTTCTTGCTGAGTCCAAGAGAAAAGTTCCTACCATCAAATCTGCCATTCAAAAACTCCTTGGATTTGGATATAGTTATTATGAAACAGAAATTTCAGAGAATCAAATTGCGAAAGTTTCAGTTTTATCTGGGGCTTTTATGCTAATGAAAAATAATTTTTTCAGAGATTTAGGTGGTTTTGATGAAAATTTTTTTATGTATGGAGAGGATATTGATTTAAGTTTCAGAGCACTAAAAATGAATAAAACTAACTACTATTATGGTGAAGAAACAATTATTCACTTTAAAGGGGAAAGCACAAAAAAAAATAAAATATATTACAAACACTTTTTCTCTGCTATGCAGATATTTTATAATAAACATTACAATGAAAATTTAATTATAAAATTAGTATTCTGGTTTACTTTGAAATTAGCGACAAATATTTTACCATTTTTTAATTATAATCAATTTTCTAAAAAAAGTATAAATAAAGAAATTGTTTTTTTAAAACCTCGACACGAATCACTTAAGCTGTTAGAAAAAAAATATAGAATCATTAACTCAATTAAATTGATTCAAAGTAATAATTTATGTGATTTAGTATTTGATGCATCAACTATATCATTCACTAAAATAATTAAAATAATTTCAGAATTTAAAAGTAAAAAACTAACTTTTAAAATTTGGCCTAAAAATACTAATTTCATAGTAGGTAGCGATAACAACAACAAAATGGGTGAGGTTGTTAATGTTTAAGCACCTTTGAACTTAATAGGGATTACTGTTATTGAATATATCGCTAATTTTGATTAGTTTTGTAGCGTCTTTGTAGTCAAAAAATTATTAAAAATTATGGCAAAATTTGAGTTAAAACTTCCAAAAATGGGGGAGAGTGTTGCGGAAGCAACTATTAACTCATGGCTGAAAGAAATAGGCGATAAAATTGAAGTTGACGAATCTGTAATTGAAATTTCAACAGATAAAGTTGATAGCGATGTTCCAAGTGAAGTTAGTGGTGTTTTAATTGAAAAAAAATTTAAAATTGATGATGTTGTTGAGGTTGGCGAAACCTTCGCTATTATTGAAACTGATTCAGATAAAACAGATCTTTCATCTGAATTGTTGATTGACCAAGGATCCAATGATGAAGATAAATCAAAGGATATTCATCTGACTTCAATTAATCCGCAAGCTGAAGATTACTATGATCAAGCAATTTATTTGACAAGTTCAGATTCAAATAACTCAGATAGAGAAGTCAAGCGATTTTATTCTCCATTGGTTAAAAATATTGCAAAAAAGGAATCTGTCTCAAAAAAAGAATTAGATAGTATTAATGGAAGTGGGAAAAATGGTAGAGTGACCAAAAAGGATATACTCAATTACATTGCAAATCGTTTAAAATCTACGGATTTATCTACAGGTCAAATTGATTTAAGTTCAAATAATTCATTACTTAATACTTTCAGTTCTAACATTGCTAGTAAAACTGATGAAATCATTGAAATGACTCGGATGGGTAAATTGGTATCCAAACATATGGTAAGTTCATTGCAAACATCAGCTCATGTTCAGTCTTTTATTGAGGTTGATGTTACAAACATATGGAATTGGAGAGAAGGGATTAAGTTTGAATTTCAAAAAAGACACGCTGAAAAAATCACATTTACACCAATTTTTATGGAAGCTGTTGCAATAGCCTTAGTTAAACATCCAATGTTAAATGTTTCTGTTGATGGAGAATCTATAGTAAAACATAAGAACATTAATCTTGGAATGGCAACAGCTTTAAATGATGGAAATCTAATTGTACCAGTAATTAAACAAGCTGATCAACTCAATTTAATGGGTATGGTAAAACGTGTAAATGATTTAGCATTTCGAGCAAGAGAAAACAAACTCAACCCTGACGATATAAAAGGCGGAACATACACTGTAACTAATGTTGGTGGATTTGGTAGTATAATGGGTACTCCAATTATTAATCAGCCGCAAGTTGGAATTTTAGCTCTAGGAGCCATTAGAAAAGTTCCTGCTGTAGTTGAAACTAATGAGGGAGATTTTATTGCAATACGTAAAAAAATGTTTTTATCACACTCATATGACCACAGAGTTGTCAATGGTGCTCTTGGGGGTCAATTTTTAAAAACAGTTAAGGATTTACTTGAATCATGGGATGTTAACAGACAGATATAAAGTTCAATGCAATTAAATCTCAATAGGCCAATTTGTTTCTTTGACTTGGAAACTACAGGTATTAATATAACATTAGACAAAATTGTTGAAATTTCAATTCTCAAAGTTTTTCCAGCGGGTAATGATAAGAAAAAAACTTGGTTAGTAAATCCTGAAATTCCAATTTCTCCACAAGCCACAGCAATTCACGGAATCACAAATGAAAAAGTATCCGATAAACCTATTTTTAAATCGATTGCGAAAGATGTTTACAGCTGGATTAAGGATTCTGATTTAGGGGGATTTAATTCTAATCGATTTGATATACCAATTTTAGCTGAAGAGTTACTAAGATCAGGTATTGATTTTGATATGAAAAATAGACAATCAGTTGATGTACAGACAATTTTTCACAAAATGGAACAAAGGACTTTATCTGCTGCATATAAATTTTATTGTAATAAGGATCTTAAAAATGCTCACAGCGCAGAGGCAGATACATTTGCAACTTATGAAGTTTTAAAATCTCAATTGGATAAATATAGTTCTCTTGAAAATGATACAAAGTTCTTAGCTGAATTTAGTACTCGTCAAAAATTTGCAGATTTTGCAGGGTTTATTAGATATGATAGTGTTGGTGATGAGTGCTTTTCTTTTGGCAAGCATAAAGGTAAAAAAGTAAAAAATGTCTTGGTTGACGAGCCAGGATATTATGGATGGTTGTTAGATGCTGATTTTCCATTATATACAAAAAAAGTTTTGACATCGATAAAATTGCGTGATTATAATAAAAAAAACAGTAGATGAAAATCATTTGCATTGGAAGAAATTACAAAAATCATGTAAATGAACTCAATAATATTGTACCGACCGAACCTGTAATTTTTTTAAAACCCGAAACTTCAATAATTTTAAAAAAACAACCTTTTTTTATACCTGATTTTTCAGATGATATACACCACGAGGTTGAAGTAATAGTAAAAATTAATCGTGTTGGTAAATATATTTCTAAAGAATTTTCTCACAAGTATTATGATCAAATCGGATTAGGTATTGATTTTACCGCCAGAGATGTTCAGAAAAATCAAAAGAAATTTGGTTTACCATGGGAAAAAGCTAAAGCTTTTGATGGTTCGGCATTAATTGGCAAGTGGATTGATAAATCAAGCTTTGATGATATTAATGACATCAACTTTAGTTTAATGAAAAATAATCAACTTGTTCAACAGGGTAACACATCTCAAATGCTTTGGGATATTGATTCTATTATAGCATATGTTTCAAGTTTTTTCACTCTTAAAATTGGAGACATTATTTTTACAGGAACTCCCGCTGGAGTAGGAGCAGTAAAGGAAAATGACAATCTTAAAGGTTTTATTAATGGCGATGAATTTTTTGAACTTAAGATCAGATAATTGAAAGCACAAATTATAACAATTGGAGATGAAATTTTAATAGGTCAAATAGTTGATACTAATTCAGCTTTCATTTCTAAAGCTTTAAATAGGATAGGTATTTCGGTTAAACAAATAATTTCAATTCAGGATAACAAAGATCATATTTTATCAGCTATTAATAATGCTTCAAAATCATCAGATTTGGTTATAATAACGGGTGGTTTAGGACCAACAAAGGATGATATCACAAAAAAAACTTTTGTAGAATTCTTTCAAGATAAATTAATCGTTAATCAAAGAGTTGAAGATCATATCAGAGAAATATGGAAAAAGTACATCAAACAGCCTCTTTTACAAGTAAATTTAGATCAAGCACTAGTTCCCTCAAAAGCCAATATTTTAATGAATTCTTCTGGGACTGCACCAGGGATGTGGATGGAGAAAGGCAAAACAATTTTTATTTCATTACCAGGTGTGCCATTTGAGATGAGGGCCTTGATGGAGAATGAAGTTTTACCAAGATTATCAAACTCATATAATTTACCATTTATAGTGCATAAAACTTTACTAACTTATGGTCTTGGTGAAAGCGTCATAGCGGATCGAATTTCTGATTGGGAAAACAACCTTCCTAGCTCAATTAAATTAGCTTATTTACCAAATTTAGGTAGAGTTAGATTGCGTTTATCATCAAAAGGTTTTAATAAGAATAAAGTTGAAAATGAAATTAATTTTCAGATTAAGAATTTACTTCCATTAATTTCTGATATTTTTGTAGGTTACGAAGAAGATAACACATTAGAGCAAATCATTGCCAATAAATTTGTTAAGTTAGGAAAAACACTTTCTTTAGCAGAAAGCTGTTCGGGAGGTAAAATATCTGAAAAATTCACTTCAAACGCGGGAGCATCAAAATTTTTTAAAGGAGGAATTGTTGCCTATAACAGCTCTGTAAAAGAAAGTATTCTTGGAGTTGACCCCTTTATTATTAGCAAATATTCAGTGGTAAGCAAGCAGGTTGCTGAGATGATGGCCTTAGGGGCAAAAAAAACATTTAATTCAGATTATTCTATTGCTACAACAGGAAATGCTGGACCTTCCAAAGGTCAATCTAATGCAGAAATTGGAACAGTTTTTATTGCTGTTGCTACTCCACTCAAGGTTTATTCACAAAAATTCACATTTGGAGATAAGCGCCAACGGGTTTTAATTAAAACATTGAATATGGCGTTAACAATGATACATAAAGAAATTTTTAAAAATGACTAGACAAAATTTGTGAACTAGATTAGATTTCGTATTTTTGCACCTCGTTTTGAAATAAAAACAGTAAAATTAAAGATCATGTCTAGAATTTGTGAACTTACTGGAAAAAAGGCTATGGTTGGAAACAATGTTTCTCACTCACTTAATAGAACTAAACGTAAATTTGATGCAAATCTTATTAAAAAACGTTTTTATATTCCTGAAGAAGATAAATGGGTTACCTTAAAGTTGTCAACAGCAGCTTTAAAAACAATAAATAAAATAGGTATTTCGGCTGCTATCAAACAAGCTAAATCAAAAGGGTTTTTAAAATAATTGACTTAAAAATTATAATTAACTATTATGGCAAAGAAAGGTAATAGAATTCAAGTAATTTTAGAATGTACAGAGCATAAAGCAACTGGTCAGCCAGGCACATCTAGATACATTACAACAAAAAATAAAAAGAATACACCAGATCGTATGGAGATAAAAAAATTTAACCCCATACTCAAGCGAATGACGGTACATAAAGAAATTAAATAAATTAAATCATGGCAAAAAAATCAGTAGCTACACTTCAAACAGGATCAAAGCGATTAACAAAAGCCATCAAGATGGTAAAATCTCCAAAAACTGGTGCATACACTTTTGTGGAATCTATAATGCCACCTGACAGAGTTAATGAATTTTTAAGTAAAAAATAATTTAAATCTCCCCATGAACTTTAAAGCTGCTTTTTTGAAAGCAGCTTTTATTTTTTTCATTAAATTGTAATTGTATATAACTTAATAATAAATGGGTTTTTTTAAAAAAATATTTTCATCAGAAAAAAAAGCAACTCTTAATAAAGGACTTGAGAAATCTAAAAAAAGTTTTTTTGACAAACTTGGTAAAGCGATTATTGGTAAATCTAAGGTTGATGACAGTGTTTTAGATAATTTAGAAGAAGTTTTAGTAACAAGTGATGTTGGTGTTCAAACTACACTAAAAATCATTGAACGTATTGAAAGACGTGTAGCTGTAGATAAATATTTGGGTACAGATGAATTAAATTTAATTCTAAGAGAAGAAATAGCCGCTTTACTATCTGAGACAAATTCAGGTAATGCTACTGATTTTAATATATCCTCTAACTTCTCAACTCCGCATGTAATTATGGTTGTAGGAG
>Ga0160423_10001670_pt1 | contig 18590 bp, 17 predicted proteins | sample CRUFie14St8metaG_FD_108191 | JGI IMG/M metagenome (GOLD analysis project Ga0160423, IMG submission 108191) | Marine microbial communities from the Costa Rica Dome - CRUD Field 142mm St8 metaG | ecosystem: Environmental > Aquatic > Marine > Oceanic > Photic zone | place: Costa Rica: the Eastern... | reverse complement strand
GAGATGCCTATCACTTCGGTACCCTTTGCAACGATGCGCAATTCAAGACCGGAGAAACATGGTGACGGATTTGTTGCCGTGATCCAAAACACCAACCTCCTCAAACCCAAACCGTTGATGAAACCTCATCGAACCCGGGTTTGGCGGCGTCAGGTTCACCTCAGCGGCGACCGGTACGCCGCGTTCCTCTGCAAAAGCAGCGACCCTGCGGTAGAGAGCAGAGCCCACACCTTCGTTTCTGCGGGCGGTCAACACGGCGATTCTATCAACGTAAACGAACGCGTCGTATCGCTTGTTGAACCACGCATAGTTGAGGCTTCCATAGGTCGTTTCCGGTGGCAAACAGATGACAAATCCAAGCAATATATCCTCAACATAGGCGCCCAGCGAGAGGTTTGAAAGCGACATCAATGCCGCAAGTTCGGACACAGAAACCTGGCCCGTCCCCGGAAGGCCCTGTTCGTTGATGGTCCACATCGCCTCAACATCAGAAGACGTCAGGGCGCGAATCTCCATGAGGCGTGTCCGTCGTGCCGGTTTATGGAACGAACGGTTATTCTTCCTCGAGGCGGGCATCGAATTCTGCTTCGAGTTCACGGACTCTGTCATCCGTCAGGCCATAGGCCGTGGCCAGCGATTCGAGCAGCTTGCGTTCTTCCGACGTGATGATTAGGTCCTCCATCGCTGTTTCATAAGCCCGCAGATAGGCCGTTTCGTCCGGTGTGTAGGTGGCGGGGATGAGCCTTCCCGAAACACCGTCTATTGCGGACAACACTGGACCGCGCAACGTAAGGAAAATCACACCGATGGCCACACCACCGATGAGGCCTTGACCCAACACCTGCTCCATGACTTCCGTGGCCGTCAAGAACAACAGGGCCCCTGTACCCGTGAACATGGCCGTTCGAAACGTCTTTCGCAGGTTCTGGTCGATACCAAACACCGAGTCGTTGAGCGCGGCGTGGACAAACATCAACGCTTCAAAGCCCATGGCGAGCGGCGTCATCAACAACGACAGCGTCCAGATGAGGTACTTCACTCGGTCAAAGGAGGTGGAGTCTTCTCCAAACCGCCAAAGCGTTGAATCAGCGAACGTCGCCAGTTCACCGCCGTTCATCAGGGGAATCAACACCATCAAGGTCACGAAGTAGATCATGGTTCCAGTTACTTTCCCGAGGAAACCGATGTACAACGACCTTGAGGTGAGGTGCCGTGATTTTCCAACCTCACCCGCTGATTGGTCGCTTTTCATGGATGAACGGATGAAGAACAAGGCGCCAAGGGTGACCAGCGGCGAGGCGAGGGCGATGGCCCAAAGACCCCCGGCCGTACTGTCATCGACGAGGTGGACCTCGTAATACCTCGAACACGTGCCTATCTGTTCCACCGTATCGGTCATGAACGGCTGAATCGAGCCCCACCAGAGCTTGAGAGTGGGCTCGGCCCCCGCTTCCGAACATATCAGCCATGCCGAGTCGGCCATGTAAAAACCGTTTACGTCTCGGATGTTCATCCAAATCGCCAAAGCAAGAACCGGTGCCAAGAACCATGCATAACGTTGGAAGGATTCTCGGAACATGAAGTTGAGTTTCTCAATACGGTAGTAAATCGGTATGCAGAGGTACAGCAGAATCGCTGCTGTGTGCGCGTAAAAGAACACTTCAATCTTGAACACCCAGAGGTAATTCCACAGCCACTCCCAATCGCTGTCGTAGGGAAAAGCGTCTGCAACTAGGAAACCGGCTTTGATGCCTTCAATGATTAACAGCACCATCATGAATCGGTTTTCATTTGATTTTGAGTCCGCTTTCCAAACGAGGTAACTTAGGCTCAACAGCCAAACAAAAACGGCCACGGACACCCACGAAATGATGAGGCGAAGGCCGTAGAAATCCTCGGCATCGAAAGCATTGATGTAATACTCAAGTGCCGACGCCATGATAAGGTTCACACCATCCAAAATTAAAAGATATTTTGACGGCATTCAGAGGTTTTCCTTCCTCGGACAGTTTCTTTTTACTCTTCTTCACTGGAAACGGGGGGTGTCAACATGCCGTGTTCATCGATGACGTCGGACGCACCGGGGAGAACGGCCAACAAATCGTCGGTTGAGAGCCCCGTGTTGCGATAAATGCTGTTGGCGAGTTGATCCTTCTTTGTTAGACCCGGCGTGAGTATGGCGTGCCTTGGGCACATGGTGGCGATGTGTTCTGCTGTCCCGGTGATGACCAAGGGGACGCCGTTAACGGCGACAATACCGATACCGATTTCTAGTTTCATGTCCTTGTACCAAGTTCGTTGGCCGCGGATGACAAACGCTCCTTTGCCCACAAACTCGCCGGTCTGTGCCGATTTTGACACCTGGGCAGGTTTCACGCTGTACACGGTGCCGTGCGCTCCGCCGCCGTTCCATGCACGGCTCCAAGCAAGGGCCAACACCGCTGCTTGGTTCAATTTCTTCTCATTGAGTTCCGTGTTGTCCAACTTGTCGACCAGACGGTAAGCAGGAATGTCGGCCGGCAAATGCGTTGGATGGCGCTGTTCAAGAACAAGGCCTTGGGCCGCCCGTAAGCTGCACGAGGGCGCGCCGTGGAGGTCGGCGTGGAGGTACATGTCGTCGCCTGAGAGGTGTTTTTTCACCACGGCGTCGTTGCCTTTCGCATCCTTGCCGCCGACAACAAGGTGGCCTCCCTCAACGATGCCCCAGCGGTGTTGTTCAAACCACATCCGTTTGCTTCGTTTAAGGCGGTTCAGCTTCCCGCTCGCTTTCTGCTTCGCCTCGTTCTTCCGGGCGCGTTTGAGCATCCGTTCGGTGTCAGCGAGGGCTTCCACCGCTCCCTTTGTCTTGTTTTTCTGCTTTCGTGCAGCTTCAAAATAGCGTTGAGCGTTCTGGTGGACGCTCGTGTCAAGGTCCAACTCAACCTGCGGGCCGTTTGGCTCGTTGTTTTCATCGGGAAGGTGCACGGTGATGAGGCGTTGGGCAGGGTCGGCTCGAACGATCCAAGGAATCGCTTTGATGGCTTTTCGCACGCCACGCCAACCGTCCCTCTCCACCGCTTGACTGGTCTGTTGCATGAGGGCTTCCACGTGGTTCCAATGCTCTTGAATCAAATGACCGAGGCGCTGCTGTTTCTCGATTTTTTCAGTGAACGAGGCCAGCGATTTCTCTTGTTGAGCCTTGCGGCGTTCAAGACGTTCCACCTCCGTTGACTGCCCACGGCCGGGCCCGGCTTGTTCGTACTTTTCTTCCTCCCGCCGCTGAAGGGCGTGGGCGTCGTGCGGTCCTTTCCAGGCGTCGATGGCCTCGCAGAGTGAAGGGAAACCAACATGCGCAACGTTGTCGTGTTGGGGGAGCAAAATCGGGGTCGCTTCAACGGCTCGCTCACCAAGCCAGCGTTGTCGCTCACCGTGGTCCATCTCTTCGAGGGTGTCGTTCCAGGATGCACCGTCATCATCGTTCAATTTGAGAATCAAATGGGCTTCCTCTGTTTTGGAAAGCGCCTCCAAGAGTTGCCTCAGTCCTTGGAAAATTTTCGTGGTGTCCGCTTCGGCGCACGGCGAGTTTGGTTCGTGTTCGGCGAGGATGCACACGGCGTTGGCGTGAGTGGCCCCCAGGTTCACCTTTCCGCCCAACGTCGATACCAGATCGCGGTCCGAATCTTCGAACATGCCCTTCAGACCGGCTTCGTCAAGCGTGTACGGATCGACCGCTGGAGGTGGGGGCGTGTAAACCACACCCTTCTTGAGCGTTCGGCCGGCGTAAGAAGCGTGCGTTAGTGGCTGTATGATGGTGTTCTCTTGGTCAACAAGGATGATGTTCCCGTCTCGGAACACCTCCACGATGAGGGTGCGCTCACCGTTTTTGGTATCAAATGAGAAAGCAAGAATGCGGTCAAAACCGACTTGCTTAACGCCGGTTAATCTGGCGTTCCGGAGGTGTTTGCGAAGCACCATGGCAAAAGGGGGGGGCGTCATGGGCATGGGGCGGTCCCGTTGCGAGGTGTAAATGCGCTGACCGCGCACAAAAACGATGTCCCGCTGGGCGGCTTCCTTTGGGTTCACTCGCAGGACGATTTGTTCGTAATGAGGCATGTAGGCCTTCTTCACGTAGGCGCCTTTTAGGGCGTCCAGTTCGCGTGCCATGGCGCTGAGGTCGAAACCGGACATGGCCTTCTTCATTCGCTCACCTCAATCGATTCCAGCCGGCAAGATGTGAAGAAGGTTTCAGGCCGGACCTAACCCAAAGAAGTTGCATTGTCGTCCACATCTTCAAATTTCAACAACACCTTGCCGATGTTTTTGCCGTCGTGGATGTATTGATGCGCTTCCCTAACGTCTTCGGCGTCATAGACACGATCGACGATCGGGTCCAGGTGGCCGTCTTGGATACCGTCCACGATGCGTTTGAGTTGTGTTTGCATGACCGTCTCGTCGGTCCATGTGCCCATGTGCACACCAAACACACCACGATTTCTGTTCATCAAGCGAAGCGGGTCGAATTTGGGCCGTTTACGCAGCGCAAGCAAGGCCTTGAGCAACGAACGTTTGCTTGTCGGAGCCGCTGCTGAAAGGCCGTAAGTGTAGAGTTTGCCCCCCTCTGAAAGACAGGAAAGGCTTCTTTTCAGGTGGTCGCCACCTATGGGGTCCAACACGTGGTCGACGCCTTTGCCGTTGGTTTCTTTTTTGATAATGCTGAGAAAATCTTCGTTGTGTCGGTCGATTGGGCGAGCACCGTAGCGTTCGATGATGCGGTGCTTTGACGCCGATGCGGTAGCCCAGACCTTCTCAATCCCAGCCCAGCGGCAGAGTTGAAGCGCAGCGGTACCAACGCCGCCACCACCGCCGTGAATCAACACGCTATCGTCGGGTTTGAGGTTTCCCAGATAATGCAGCATGTGGTGGGCGGTTAGGTAGGTCACCGGGGTTGATGCAGCCTTTTGCAGGGTGATACCGTCGGGTATTGGTAGCACCCTTTCAGGCGGTGAAATCACGTGGCTTGCTTGAACGCCGTCGCTTCCCGCCACAACCACGTGCTGTCCGATTTCAAAACCCTCCACTTCCGGTCCAATGGCGTCAACAACCCCGCTTGCCTCGTACCCTGGCGTGAACGGAAACGGTGGTCGAGGGTTGTAAAACCCCATTCGCTTGAGGAGATCGGCGAAGTTGATGCCGGCGTACGCCACCTTCACCCTGACTTCCCCCGGGCCGGGCTCTGGGATGCGCATCGGCTGACAGGTGATGGCCGAAAGACCCCCCGCTTTGGTGATGACCACGCGCTTTCCCATCATTTCTCAATCACGCTCCATTGGCGGCCTGTGCGGCGTACAAGCCCCCTTCTTTCGTGGGCGAGGAGGTGGGAGAGGGTTTGGTCTGCGGCGAGTACAGGGTGGGCGTTGGGCGTGTCGGCGTAAGCATCGGCAGCGATGAGTTCTAAATCACTCAAACCCTTCTTCACCGATTCAAGAACCCTCTGATGGCGCGCCGAGCGGTGCGTTATGTAGTGGTCAATGAGGCGTTCTGGAATCGCTACGACCGGTCCGTGGCTCGGGAAAACGAGGTGAGGTTTCAGGGCTTTCAGCCGCTTAAGTTGCTCGATATATTCGTTCATCTCGCCAGAATGCGGTGGAATCAGAATGGTACCGATGCCGGCCAGCATGTCTCCAGACACCAAGCCGGCCTCGCTGAAAAGGCAAACATGGCCCGGGTGATGACCGGACGTCATGACGACACGCCACGTTTGTGCCCCCAAAGTCAATGTCTCACCGTCGGTGAGCACGCGGTCAACTTGAACGCTTTTCGAGGTGTGTTCGCTTGCCCAAACCGGGACATCGACCACCTCTTGCAAGAGATTCATATCGGCCAGATGGTCGTTATGGCTGTGCGTAAAAATCACCGCCACAGGTGTTCCGTTGTGCCGCGTCACGGCGGTTTCAAGCGCCTTTTTGTCCTCGAGCGTGCGGATGGCGGGGTCAACCAGCACGTAGTCACCCTCAGGGTCGCCCACGAGGTAGCAATTGGTGTGGTCTGCCGGCGGTAACGTAGCGGTTTTGATGGGTAAGACTTCCACACCGTGTGCAAACAGAATCGACCGTCTGCCGGGTAGTCGATGAGCGATGTCCTCGCCGGCTTTTTCCATATCACCATCAAACCGCTTGAGCGTGCGCTCAATTTCCATTAGGAGGGTGACGACCGGCGGAGCGACCTTGATTTCATGAGCTTTCCATCGGTCCAAAACATCGCTGGGTTGTGCCCACATCACCTCGGTGAATTCGGTTTGGGGCTCGAGGTCGATGATCGGTACGTCAGCCCAATGACCGACATGCAGGTGGAGGAAGGCATTGTCGAACTGAACAGGACCAAACGGCGGCGTGATTCGATGGCTCAACACTCGGATTCGGTCTCGGTCAACAGGGAAGTTGCCCTGAAGGCTCCGGGGTAGCCACTGCGCTTTGTCCTGAACGATGGCCTCGCGGTCCACCTTGTCAAGGGCGACAACGCCTGCCCCTTTGGCGGCAAGCCCGAGTTCCTCGCTCATCTCCCGCATGATGCAGGCGACAGCGGCGGCTTCCTGGCCCGCCAGAGACGGATGGGACTCTACCGCTTTACGGTCCACTGACGAGACACCACCACCGGGAAACGCCCAGTAGTTTGGGAAGGCGCGCATGGTGACCGAACGAAGGCCGAGGAGAACTTCTACACCATGAGGACCGTCCCTCGTGAGGGTCATCGTGGCGGTTGGACGCGGTGCGCCTCTGGTCTGCGGAGCGAACTTTACGCCTTCCGGGACCTCATCCATGGAGAGGCCTCAAGCGTTGCACTTTCAAAGTGTTGTGAAGGGGCGTCCCGCTCAATTCGGCAGCGGCGGTCGTCACCTCTACAGCGAGCCGATAAGGCAAGGGAAGCCACGACATCAGCAATCGATGTAGCCGGGACACACCGAGCGTCGGTTTCAAATAAATCGCTGGCTGAGGCGCCTCCATGACCCACGATTCGGTTGAAGATCATCTCGCCGAGCTGGCGGAGTTGGTGTCCAAAGCCGAAGCCATGGGTGTGGATTTGTGGCCGGAGACAAAGCCAGCCCGTCCGTGGGCGAAGTACGCCCTGGCGTCGTTCATGATCATCATGATGCTCTCGTGGGTCTCAAAAGTCATGTTTCGCTTCGCCACTGTCTAAACGTGATTCGACACCGCTCAATTGAAGAAGGCAACGGGAGTGGGCCGACCAGAGTCCCTTAGTGTAGCGGTCCATCATGGAGGATTCTGGTTCCTCCGACCTCGGTTCGAATCCGGGAGGGACTACCAAATCATCGGCGTACTGCGCCGCATTGCAAGCACCAGTTTGTTTTTTTCGGGCGACCTAAATATTATAACTGGCCGTCATTTCGGTTGCCCTAAACCAGAGGGTTATACATGGAACTTAAGACCAAACAACTGAAAGGAATGACGCTTGCTCTACTGATGCTTATCGCCGCCATGGCGGGGTGCCTCGGTACAGAAGATGACACAGAAGAATCCGAGTCGACGGCCGACGATAAGCCGGCGTTCTTGGACGCCTCCGACGCCGGGTACACCTATGCGTCGGACGTGGACAACCACCGTTCGCTGATGCAGGATCTCTGCGACATCAAGACGGCGGCCAGTGAGAACAACTGGGATGAAGCCAAGAACATCTACCAGAACGGCAAGAACGCCCAGAAAGACGACGGTTCCTACCGAACGCTTGCAGGCTTTGCTGGAGCAGACGGTAAGAAGCACAACTACGACACTTTCTACAACCAGTCCGGCGCCATCGGCGCTCACATCATGGACGCCATGGAAGGCACCGGTGATTTCGCTGGCGTCTCCGACACCGTCCGATACCAAGGCATTGCCAAGTTGACCGCCAACATGGGCATGGTCGGCTACACCATCCACGAACTCAACGCCGCTCTCGCCAAGGCAGGTGACAACAACCTCGACAACGACTCCGGCGCACCCCACAACTGGGACGAAGGCTGGGCCTTCTTCCACGGACCGGATGAGCACTACGGCTGCTCCCCAGCCAAGGTTATGGAGAAGCGAGCTGGCGACTTCGGCACGGCCGACGCCGACGGTGTTGCTGCCACCTTCAAGGCTACCGAGAAGGCCATGGTCGACGGACTCGCTGCTCTCCAAGCAGGCGACCAAGCCGGCTACGAAGCCGCCACCAACGAGGTGTTCAAGAACATCATCATCACTTACTCCCAAGCTGTGATCAAGTACACCTACAAGATGGACAGCAACGATACCGGTGAGAAGTACCAAGCTGAGGGCTACGCCTTCTGGAAGGCCATGGAGGCTTACGCTGCGCCCTACACCGATGACGGCTGCTACAACATCGTTGTGCACAAGGTCATGATGATGGGCGACATTGACGCCAGCGCTTGCGATGCCTTCATTTGGACCAACAGCACCGAAGGCGGCGACAACGACACTTGCTACAACACGGTCACTCACATGGTGTCCACCGACGCCACCACCGAGGCAGAGTGCAACGGCTACGCAGCTCAGTACTTCCAAGAGAACTACGGCGGCACGGCCATCGACAACATCGTCAACATCCAGGACCAAACCAAACTTGGAACGTCCTACGATGTACGCCCGCATCTTCAGCCAGTGTGGGACCACTACGGTATCACCGCTGAAGACATCGGAACTTACGAGTGAAGTCCCCAACCCCCAACTGCCTGACGGCAGTACAGCGGAGCGGTTGGCCAACGTCTCACCCTGTTGGCCAATCGTTCCCATGGCTCCGGTACAACCATAGGAGAGCGAAACATGCGACAACACAACATGCAGAAGCCTTGGCTCTTGATGCTCATCCTGTGCGCATCGCTGCTGCCGATGTCGGCTGTTAGCAGCGCAACAGAGGACCCAACGTACACGATCTCCGGTCACGTCTACACGTCCACAGGAGACCCCGCTGGGACAACCTACGTCAAGGTCGCTGGGATGGAATCGGTGATTTCGAGCGACGGCACCTACAGTTTTCCCGGTGTCACCGCCGGCGAACACGTCGCTCGAGCCTACTTCATGAACGACGGCCACACGGTTGCCTACCGAACCATCTTCGTGTCGGGCGACATGACCGTCGACTGGCACGAAGGGCACAACTGGATCACGGCCGACGCTCTCGACGCCAACGGCGTGAAGCACACCGGCGACGGTGACTTCACCGTGCATCTGCACGAAGCGGGCGAAACGCTGTCCTCGACCAACGGGCGAGTTGAATTTGGCCCCTATGCCACCGGTCAGTACCATACGGTCTCGACCAACCTCAACGGCGGCGAGGGCATGGACCTTGTTTCCTGCCTAAAACTGCAGGCGGGCTCGGCGAGTTTCCCGTACGTGAACCACCTGACCTTCCAGGACGGCAAGAACAGCGTGTTTGGTTTCCTCAACGACAGCGTCGGCAACCCCGCTACGGAGATTCTGGTCGCTGCAGGCGATGTGGAAACAACGACCAACGCCGATGGCTTTTACGCGCTCAACGGGCTCACCATTGGCGAGGACGCCACCATTACGTTTTCACAAGCCGGACAAAGCGTTGCCCCAAACATCACCCACAGCGTTGACTACGGTGCGATGTGGGTCAATCAAACGTCGACCGTGGAACTCAACTTCCCGGAGAACGCCTCGTTCATCACCACGGCCACATCCGTTCCCATCGGGCCGGTCATGTTGGAGTGGGAAGGTGGGGCCTACACGGACCACTACGAACTCTATGTGGGAGAGATGACCGAGGAGAATCTGCTCTACAGAGGCTACCAAACTTCGTTTGAATACGACGCCACCGAATCGGGAACCTACGAGTTCCACTTGATGGCGTTCAATACCAACGGCACCAGCCCTGCTTCCGCCAGCGTTCTGATCCTCGTTCTTGGCAACCAACAAGCCTCAGCAGACGGCTGGTCGTCGGGCATGCACTGGAACTATTCGTTGCTTCACAATCCGGAGTATCACCAAAACAAAACCTTCACTGCCATCGGTACGGAGACCATCACGGACGCCTTTGGAAGGGAACGCTCCACCTACCTCATCCGGGTGACCGACGACAACTACGAAGAGGGCGAGAAAGCGTTCCGATGGATCGACACCGAAACCTACCTCCCTGTCAAGACGTATTGGGTCGACGCCCCTTCATCCTCCAGCTACTACACCGAGGCCACCATGGGCTGGAATTTCAACACCGAAGGCGAGGAGGCAAGTTTGCACGGTGGCTCCTCTGGCATGTCGATGCACTTCAACAGAACCAACATCATCGGTGTACCCGGACACCCCAACGGCTACGACGACACCCTCAACACGGTGACCTTCGAAGAGGGAGTCGTTATGACCACCGCCGCCGGCACGTTCACCTGCACTTACATCGCCATAACGGACGAAAAAGACGGCGTTCACTCGTGGGAGTTGTGGTACAACGAGACCGTTCAAAACTATGTCAAAATCGTGGACAGGCTCCCCGGCTCTCACTCCGACAGCGTGGTGTACGAACTCACCGGCTACGACCGCCCGAGCACCCCTCAGTTTTTGACCGAGGCCGGGAAACAGTCCGCTTCGTCGTTTGAACTGCAATGGGCTGAATTCCCTGGCGCACAAGCCTATCAGTTGATGGAAAACGGGGTTGAAGTCTACCGCGGTGATTCGACAACCTTCAACGCCCGCAATCGCGCCGACGGCGATTACCTCTACCAGATAAACGCCATCATGGGCCTTGATTACGTCCTCCCCGGCACGCAAATCGAGGTCAACGTTGACTTCGTTCCACCGCTGCCCGAGGTATCGATAAACCCCGAAACAATCGCCCACGATGGCGAGGTGACCGTTTCTTGGTCCTATCCGTTTGAAGCCGAATGGTACGCCCTGACGGTTCAGTCACCCGACGGCACGATCACCGAGATGTACAACGGCTCTTCGGACTACACGGAAATTGGCGAGTTGGAAGCGGGCCTGAACCGTATTCGAGTCAGCGCCATGGTCAACGGTAAACTCTCGGAACCCTCCGACTCCGTGTTCGTGACGGTGGATGAAGCACCGCCATCGACTTCACCGGACGCCTACTCCTCCCCGCTACCAAGCCTGTCGTTCGTTTCCGTTCTCTTCGTGGTTCTCAGTGTTGCCTTCCTTGCCGGGCGAAGGAGGGACCTCTGATGGCCACCGGCAAGATGCTTGGGATCCTCCAAGTCGTCATTCTCATCATAGGCGGATGGGGGATTTACCACTTCAGCGCCGATGAAGCCGTTGTGGACGGCACCAAAACCGTCGTTGATTCAAACGGCGTCGCTTATTCGTTTGATGAGACGCCAACCCGGGTTGCTCTCACCAACACGTACGCAGCCACGGTCATGAAAATGCTCGAGGTGGACTTGTCGGTCATCGTTGGGGCATCAAAAGACTTCCAGAGCAACGAACTCTGGCCAGAACTCGACGGCACGGACATCGTCCAAAATTCCGCTCACTCCGAGATTGATTTTGAGGCGCTCCTCGACACTCGACCAGAGTTGTACATCGTTTTCGCCACCAACGGCATGGTTGATACCGAAGCCATTCGCGAAAAACTGGACCCCGTCGGCATCCACGTCCTTGCGCTCGATTTCTATAAATACGATACGCTGCGCTATGAAATCGGTGTGCTCGCCACGCTCTTTGACAGGGAAGACAACGCTCAACAACTGTTTGAGGAATTTGACAGAATAGAGGCAGAGGTCAACCAACGAATCGACTTGGTCAGCGAAGAAGACCGTCCGACGGTCGTGATGGAACACCACGCTTCGCTGACGAGAGATCCGGTCGTGCTGACCGGTACATCCCAGTGGACCGACCTCATCGAACTTGCCGGAGGAAAGAACGTGTTCTCCCACCTCCCCGGCCACACCACCCATGTCGACATGGAGGCCATTCTTGAGGAAAACCCGGACGTTTTGATGTTTGACGGCATCACGTTTGACCTCGGATTTGACTCCTATGACGACCGAGACAAGTGCACCACCCACATGCAAGCCATCAGCGAACGTCCCGGCTTTACAGAAATGCAAGCAGTGGAAAACGACCGCATGTTTGTCATGGCCGGTGAATTTGCAGGTCCCATGATGATTTACGGTCTGCCAACACTGGCCAAGCAACTCCAGCCAAGCGTCTTTGAGGACGTGGATTCAGACGCTTATCTCGATGATTTCTTCACCACATACTTTAACATCGACCGCAAGGGGACCTTCCTCTGCTTTGCGTAGGCGGTGTTCCGTTGTTGTCTTTGTCGGCCCTGCATCAGAAACAAGGCAAGTCTCAACTGATGAAAATGGGGCTCATGTCCGCAGTGACTGTGGTTGTTAGCATCTTTGCGCTCGGTCAAGGCTCCTCTTCCAACCTCGACATGTGGACAACCACGCAAACCATCCTTAGGGACATCAGAGCCTTTGTTGGCTTGCCCGACACCCTACGAGCGTGCGGCTATTTTGACGGCGTTGCTTGGAATGCCGGACAGACGTGCACGAACGCTGAAGACCTGCAATCGCAGATCATTTGGCGCCTGCGCTTACCAAGGGTCCTCATGGCCATTCTTGGTGGCGTTGCTCTTGCAACGGCAGGTGCGTTGATGCAAGGTTGCTTGGGCAACCCGCTCGTATCACCGCTGACCCTTGGGGTCGCTTCTGGCACCTCGCTGGGGGCTGCGTTGGCCATCATCGTCGGTTTCAGCCTCACCACCGTTGGTTCCCTGGCCATCGCTGGCAATGCGTTTGTGTTTTCCCTCATCGTGGTGTTCATCATCATTCAGCTCGGCAGGTACCGATCGGTCAGCGCCGAATCCTACATTTTGGTCGGCATTGCGATCACCTTCATTGCTGGAGCCATCGTTTCAACGCTGACCTATTTCGCAACGGATGCCCAACTCTCCCAACTCGCTCACTGGTCCTTTGGCAGCCTCGCACGGCCCAACATGGTGGTGGTAGCGTTGGTGGCGACCTCCACGTTCACGTTGTTCCCAACAGCGATGAAATGGTCATGGGACCTCAACGCGCTGTCGATGGGCGGGGACGATTTTGCCGTCTCAACCGGTGTTGACCCCTCCTCCATTCGCCGAAACATCCTCATTCTCTCCGCTCTGCTCACCTCCCTCATCATTGCCTTTACCGGGATGATTGGCTTCGTGGGCCTCGCTGCGCCTCACATGAGCCGCATCCTCATCGGCAACGACTACCGCAAACTCTTGCCTGCTTCCGCCATCTGCGGGGCCTTCCTGATGCTCGTGGCGGACACCATCGGCAGAACGCTGTTCGCTCCCGTGGTGATTCCGGTTGGTATCATGCTTGCAGTCATCGGCGGACCCGTGTTCATGTACCTGCTGTTGCAGTCGAAGGGGGTGCGGTGATGAGCACGTTGTTGTCCGTGGAGAATCTTTCCTTCAGTTGGCCGAACAGAGAGGTGCTCCAAAACCTGAATATTGAGATAAAATCCAACGAATTGGTATCCATTTTGGGAGTCAACGGAGCGGGCAAAACAACATTGTTGAAATGTGTCAACCGCATCCTCAAACCATCGGCGGGGCGTGTTTCATTGTTGGCGCAAGATTTGAGCACCATGCAAACCATTGATGTTGCTCAGCGCATCGCCTACGTGCCCCAAAGCGTTAGCACAAATTTCCCCATGGAGGTCTACGACGTCGTGTTGCTTGGACGCCGACCGTACATCAGCTGGTTCGTTCGCGATGAAGACCGAGAAATCGTGAGCGAGAGTCTTGAGTTCTTGGATTTGGAGGACTTTGCGTTTCGACGATACGATCGTCTCTCAGGCGGGGAGCGACAGCGCGTGGTTCTTGCGAAAGCCCTTGCTCAGAAGCCCAACCTGTACCTCTTGGATGAGCCCACAAGCGACCTTGACCTGAAGAATCAGGTGGTCATCATGAAGAAAATGCGTGAACTGGTCAAGGACACCGACCGGAACTCTTCCGCACTCATCGCCATTCACGACATCGACATCGCTGCGCGATTCTCCGACAAAATATTGCTCATGCACGATGGCGGCATCATGGCCTACGGAACACCCGAAGAGGTGTTGACGCCAGAAAACATAGCCGAGGTCTTTGGCGTGGAAGTCGAGATCCTCAACAAATCAGGTTCCCTTCGCATCATGATCCATGGTGCATTGGAAAAAGAAACGAGGTGAATAAAATGGGAAAGAAGTTGATGATACTTTTTGGAACAGAAACAGGAAACGCGGAAATGTTGGCTGAGGATGCTGGTTCGTCGGCAACCGACGCAGGTTTTGAGGTAGAAGTGCGAGGCATGGATGAAATCGATGTCGACGAGATGTGCGAAGTTGAGCGACTGCTCATCTACTGCAGCACGTGGGGCGACGGTGAACAACCGGACAACGCACAAGACCTCTTCGATGCGGTTTCAGAAGCCGACGCAGATGCCTTCGCCGGCATGAGCTACGGCGTCTTGGCGCTGGGCGATACGGCGTTTGACTTGTTTTGCGAATCCGGTAAGGAGTGGGACGCCATACTCGAAGAGAAAGGCGCCAAGCGTATCGCTGAACGCATGGACTGCGATACCGATTTCGAGGACGACGCAGAGTTCTGGACAAAAACTTCATTGGATGCAATGCAGGCTCTGGATTGAAGTCTGGAGCTGTAGGCATGGCGATCAAGGAACAACCACAAAACGCCGGGCACGTCTTGGCGGATGGAACGAAAATGGTGCCCAAAGCGGTGCTGTATGACATCAACGTTCAACGTTCGTCGCACGCAGAAGAAGCGAGAACACTCGCTGCTCGCCAGATAACCGGTACGCTGTGCAGCGTTTCAAAACGCCACGATGCCTACCCCTATGGTTCCTTTGTGACCTACGCCATTCACAACGGCAAACCGATTTTCCTTATTAGCGGCCTCGCAGAGCACACCAAAAACCTCAGGAAAAACCCGAAAGCTTCGTTACTCATTTCCGACAGCGACGGTGAAAACCCGCTGGCTGCGGCGAGGGTCACCTTGCTTGGCGAGTGTCGCAAATTGGCCGAGAGTGAAGTGGCAGGCGCCCGTGAAACTTACCTCAAGCAGCACCCCAGCGCTGCCGACTATGTTGATTTCCGAGATTTTTCTTTCTACGGACTGAACGTTGCCTCCATACGCTACATCGGCGGCTTTGGCAAGATGTCTTGGTTTGAGGAAGAGGACTGGATTTCAGCTGAAGCCGATCCGCTCGGCCCTCACGCAGAAGACATCATCACCCACATGAACGAAGACCACGCCGATGCCATGGTCCTGTACTGCAAAACGATGAGCGATGCGACGGCGGTGGAATCAGCAACGATGACGGCCATTGACCGGTACGGGTTTGAGATGCACGCTACCCTACCGGACGGCACTTACCCCATTCGCCTCGCGTTCGAAAAAGAAGCGAGAACACCCGACGAAGCTCGCGTAGAACTTGTTCGCATGGTGAAAAAAGCACGAAAGATGCTCTCTTCACAAAGCCGTGAGAACGCAGAGGATTAGCAATCTTAGGGTGAGCGATCATCAATCAATTGGAGAGGAAGATGGTGGTCAATTCCATTCTCTCGCTCTCAAACCTCATCATTGGCTACAACGAACCCCTCGCCGGCCCCATTTCGCTTGAGGTTCAGAACGGCGAAGTCATCGCCATTCTCGGCATCTCTGGTATAGGTAAAACAACGCTGCTGCGTACCATTGCCGGTCTAGTGCCGCCGATCAAGGGCTCGTGCCGGCTGAGGGTTGACAAGAAAGGCGGCCTCGGCTACATCCCTCAAAATCTCGGCCTTGTACGGCACGCTTCCGTTGCAAACAACGTCGGCCTCGGCGCCGGTGTGCGGCTTGAATGGACCATGTTTTCAGAGCGAAGAAAGAGAATCGAGGAAGCGTTGAAAGCGGTCGGTTTGACGGAAAAAGCCTCCGAACCCGTTCGTCGCCTTTCAGGCGGCCAGAAACGCCGTGTGGCCACGGCAAGAACACTGGCTCAGCGACCTCAACTCATTCTCGCCGATGAATTTTTGAGTGAACTTGACGAAGGCAACGCCTCCGCCGTTATGGAAGCGGTTCTTCCGCTGGTAACGCAGGGCAGCAGCCTGATCATGGTCGAACACAACCCAAAGCACGTTATTCGATACGCCAGCCGCGTCTGGTGGTTTCACGATGAGACGTTCACCGACTTGTCTGCCGAGGAATGGGAAAAATTCAATCCAAAAGGAGGCGAAGAAGCATGATGTTTCGTCTCTATGGCGCCATGACAGCGCTGATCTTCCTTGCCGTGATTGTTGTCAACGACCTGGCGGGAGGCGATTGGGGCCGATTGGCCGGGGGGTTTGACAACCTCGTTGTGTTCTTCAACCAGAGCATGTGGCCGCCAAATTGGATTATTTTCGACCCGGTAACGTACCCTGTTTGCAAGAGCAGGTTCGAGTTCATGTGCTCTATTGGCTACAGCAGCATGTACGAGACCCTGCAGATCGCCTTCGCTTCCACGATCTTTGGCTTCATTGGGGCGATTCTTCTCTCCCCGCTCGCCGCCCGCAACCTGCGCTCGAACTGGATTGGTGTGCCTGTGCGAATCCTGCTTTCAGCCATACGAAGTCTGCCCGCCCTCATCTGGGCGATTATTTTCGTCATCGTCGTCGGCTTTGGCGCCTTTTCGGGCGTCTTGGCCATGACGCTTTACACGATTGGCTACCTTGGGAAGCTTCAGTACGAAACCTTCGAAGGCATGAACAGTGGACCGTTAGAGGCGGGTCGTGCCATGGGCCTGTCCAACTTCAGCATCACGAACAACATCGTGATTCCAGAAAACAGCAACCACATCTTGAGTCAACTGATTTTCATGTTTGAGTACAACGTTCGGCACAGCACCGTCATCGGCATTGTTGGCGCTGGTGGTGTTGGCTTTTTCATCAACAATTACATGAAACTGATGTATTATGACAGGGTTTTTGCGCTGTTGATTATGATCTTTGTTGTGGTCATCATCATTGATTTCGTGTCCTACATTGCGAGGTCCTTCGTCAACGAACAGGGCGACGTTCGTCGTCCATCCTGGCTAAGCGCAATCATGCGAATGCGAGAGAAGAAGGCATCATCCAAGCAAGCGGATTGAATCAATCAGCGGCGATGTGTACGGACCCGTCTTTGTAGAAGACCTGTATACGCTCGGGGACTTTCTTCGTGAGCGCCGCAACGGCCTCGTAGATTTCGTCTTCCGAGACCTTGAACGCTTTTGCTGCGTCTTTGGACGACCACGGTTGAATATGAAAATCGCTTTTTGAGAGCCACTTGATGAGTTTCGCTTCGAGGGTGGTCAACTCGTCGGCCATGGTCGTTTGACTGGGCTTCGCCTCAAAATGTCTCCGTTGGTCATCAACCGAGGGCCACCATTCGGCGACAGCATTCCTCGGCGTCTATGTCACCGTTCAAGAGCGTGTTCAGGGCTTTGGTGAAGGGGATGTTCAACCCTGCATCCTCCGCCCTCTCCACGAACATTCGGGTCGCTCTGACGCCTTCTGCGACCATGTGCATTTCGTCAAGTGCTTCGTCAAGCGACAACCCGGTCCCCAATTTCTCGCCCATGGTTCGGTTCCTGCCGTGTGGCGACGTCGCCGTTACGTACATGTCGCCAAGACCTGCAGGTCCAAAGGCGACTTCGGCCCTTGCACCAAGTTCCGCCAGAAGCAGGCAACCCTCCTTGAAACCCGACATGAAGATGCCCGCCTTCAGGTTGTCACCGCCCAAGTCGCCAATTTGTTTTAGCCCGTCAACAAGGCCGCAGGCAAGCGCAACGACGTTCTTGTACGCTCCCCAAAGTTCTGCGCCAACAGGATCGCTGGCAGGGTGCAAAATGAAACTCGGTGTGCTGAGTGTCTGGGCCAATCGATGAGCAATGGCTTGGTCTTCACTCGCTACCAAAGCCGTCGTCATCACCCCGCCAGCGGCTTCAGGTGCAATGGTTGGTCCGGTAAGAACGGCCAGCGGGTTGGCCTTTCCTTCCTCTTTAAGCCGGGTGTGTATGGCTTCTGAGATGAGTCGCTTCCCGGGAGCCAAACCCTTTGCGAGGTCCAACAGCACGTGACCCGGTTGAAGATGGGGCAGGACGTCTTCCATCACGTCCAAGATGACCGAAGAGGGGACGGCCAAGACGATGATTTCAGAACCGTCCATGGCCTCATCGAGGTGCATGGTTGCATCCAGGCCAGGAACCGGGTGGTCGGCGAGGTATTTTTCGTTGGTATCCCTCATCGTGATGGATTCGTACACCTCCTGTTCGATGGTCCACCCTTTCACTTTGTGACCTTCGAGCAGCCACAAACGGGCGATAGCGGTTCCCCAGTTTCCCAACCCTAACACTGCGATGTGCGCCATCTTAATCACTTGGTTCGCACCTTCTTTGGTTTATACCACTTCGGGCCGGAACGGCCTGCAAAACGAGGGTTTTATGTCGTGTGGGGATGAACCAATCAGAACAAATCGTCGTCTTCTTCATCAAAGTCAAAGACGTCGTCCTCCGATTTTTCCTCGGTCTTCTTGACGGTTTTTTCGGCCTTCGCCTCCTTCTTAGCCTCTTTTTCAGGCGTTGG
>Ga0160423_10001669_pt1 | contig 18610 bp, 25 predicted proteins | sample CRUFie14St8metaG_FD_108191 | JGI IMG/M metagenome (GOLD analysis project Ga0160423, IMG submission 108191) | Marine microbial communities from the Costa Rica Dome - CRUD Field 142mm St8 metaG | ecosystem: Environmental > Aquatic > Marine > Oceanic > Photic zone | place: Costa Rica: the Eastern... | reverse complement strand
TAAATCACTTGCAAAGTTTATAGAACCATAACTTGAATAATCAGAGTATATTGTCATACCACTTGTGCTAGTTCCATCTCCTACAACTAAATCATCTGCTGGTGACTGTGCAGTATATGAACTCGGCACATTAACACCTACTTTGGATGAAAAAGTTGCAGATTGATCTTTGTTTAATGTTAAGGCTGACGCTAAATTACCAGAGGTATTTCTTGTTTTAAAATCAAGTCGACCTGGGTAAGATCCTGATGCCCAACTACCATCTGATGTAGCAAAAATTGCAGCACCACTATTGAAAGTTCCGTCTGTAGGATCATCTCCTTGAAAGTTTATTGATCCTAAAGTATTTGTCCCTGATATTGTTGTGTCGTCTCTTTGTAAATATAATGCTGAACCTCCAGCAGCCTTTCCATATAAAACACCAGCAGATGTTACTGTAAAAGGAATTGTGCCGTCTGTTGTATTTCTAAATCTGAAACCTCTACCAGCCACACCATGTGTTCCTTCCCACCAATCATCAACAAGTTTTCTATATTGGTTTGTAACATAAAAATTTCCATCAGACCAAACACCTGCTTCATTTGCCCTAAATCTTCTTGTTCCGTCTGTTGATATTGATACTTGTTCTTTATTATTCGTAGCATCATATTCCTCCAGATACATACCATTTCCATCGTGTGAACTGAAGTTGTATGCTGGTGTAGTTGCATCTCCGTCTGATGCTTTTATTATACCAGAAAATACTGCTGAACTATCTGATAAGTCTAATTTTAAAATATCATTAGACGTTGTAGGTGAATTTGTTTTACCAAAAAATAATCCATCAGCGTTGTTTACTATGTAAGCATCCTCAGATGGGGATGAGCCTGTGTCTTGAAAAAACAGTTTTGCAAAATTACCCCTAATTGTAAATTCTCCTTGAGTTTCTACATTGTTAAAAAACGTAACATCACCAGAATTATTATTTGCTCTCATGTATTCGAAAGCATTTAAAAACTCTGTGTTAGTATATGTAGTTGTGGTGGATAATGCTGGCCCTGCTAAAAATCTTACACTTGCCGATGTGTGTAATATTGCAGAAAAGTCATTAGAAGATCCTCCTCCTCTTGTCCATTCTGCATCGCCACTACTCCATGTAATATCATTTTTATTTCTACTAAATATTATAGAACCTCTAATGTAGTTGTTGCTTGAATTATTGTGTATTGTTCCGAGGTGAGTAAACCCTATAGTATTTGCTGGGTTTTTAACTATAACCTCTTTGGCCGTAATTTCTGCTAACTCGTGTAAATATCTTATAGCCATTCATTATATTTTATGCACACTTACTAACTAATACCCTTATATCATTATTTGCAGGTGCTGATGCAAAAGTAACAACTACCCTAGAGGTTGTAGACCTAACAACATCTGAAAAGACAGTATCTCCACTTGAAACATCATATAATTGTACAATTACATCTTTAGTTCCTAAGTTGTGATCTATATTAAAACTTGTTGCAGATCCGTCTCCTATAGTTTCTGCGTGTGATTGATTATTAACTACTGTTGTTGCTATTGAAACACTACCTAAGTTGGTCATTGTTCCTGAACCAGTAACATCTCCTGTTAATGTAATTGTAGGATCTTTTGCTAAAGATACTGCTCCACTTGAAACACTAAAATCTGTAGAGTTAAATGACGCTATACCTTTATTAGATGCTGTTGCATCTTCTGCTGAGACTGTAACTTCTCCAGACGCTGCCGAAACATCAATACCTTCTCCTGCTGCTAATGTTGCGTATTCAGTTGGTTTTGGTATGTTATAATAAGTTGAACCATCATTTGTAAATTTCCAACGATCATCGTTTTCAAAAAATTCTAATGAAACATTTGAGGCATTACCTCTATTTACCAAAACACCTGCGTTTTGAGTTGGTGCAGTATTAGATGCCAGGTTACTATTTAACTCAATTATATTATCTGCTAATTTTATTGTTTCAGTATTAACCGTTGTGGTAGTTCCTGAAACTGTAAGGTTTCCATTAATTGTAACTGTAGTTGCCGTAATGTCATCTGAATTTAATGTACCATCTACTGTAACATCATTAAATGTAACATCACTTGTAGTAGCAACTGCTTGACCAATACTTATTTGACCATTATTTATTGCGACACCAGTACCTGCACTTATATGTGCTCTTACTTCGGCTGCACTTGGTCCTGTATATGTAATTACACCAGTTGAACTATTATAAGCAAGTGAACCATCTCCACCAGAATCTGTAACTGATACTGCACCTCTTGCTCTTGCGTTTGTAAAATATAAATTTGAAGATCCTTCTGATATGTCGTCTGTATCTCCTGATAGGCCACTTAAAACAGGAGGAGTATATGTAAGTACACCTGTAGAACTATCATATGCTAAAGATCCGTTACCTGATGCAGATCCTTCAGATCCAACAGATATTTTTCCTCTAATAACTGAGTCAGATACAACAAAATTAATTTTGTCATTTGCATCATCATAAGTTACATCAATGTTTGTTTCGGTGTTGCCTGTGAGCATCCCACCAATAAGATCCTGTATTTCTTCGTCTGTATCTGTATCATTAAGGGTTATCCATTGACTACCATCATAAAATTGAAATAGATTGTCTGTAGTGTTAAAGATCACATGACCTTTAGCAGCAGTCATTGCGTTTCTTTGTGTGGTTGTTTTATTATCTACCTTGACGTTTTTGATCTCATTGTTGTCAAGAGAGATGTTATTTAAATACGTTATTGCCATGGCCTTCTAATTTTTTAATTCAAATATACTTTGCCAGACACTCCAGCCGAAAAGGTTATTGTTATCTGGTCTTCATTATTATAAACAACGTCTCCATATATTAGATTTCCATTATCGTCTACAGTCGTAACCGATGGGAACTTGCCCAGGTCATGATCAACCTGCCAAGTTGCTGTCGTTTTACTTTGTATAAACGTTTGAAACGGATTATAGGTAGGTTTTCCACTTATGCTTCCCCACTCTATACTTCCGTATATAGAAACGCTTGTTGCTGTAAGTTGAAGGTTTGTGTGCGTTCTACTAACGTCATTACGCAAGATAGCAATTATATCTTTAATAATCTCATTATTTTCTTTGTCAGAATCACCTGCTGATAACCTTCTTGTAAGGTGATCAAAACTGGTCATTACAAACTCATAGTCTGCTGAATATTTATCGTATAATTGTTTGTTTTGTCCATCATACAATTCTACTAAATTTCTTAGTGCATCAAAATCATCAATCATTTCTGCCTTAGTTGGTGGCTTATGAACATTAACTTTAATGGTTTTTGTAATGGTATCTTTTAATGTTGCCCAGGAATATGTAGCACTTGTATGGCTTGATGTTAAAGAACAAGTTATAGCATATTCAGAATCATAAAACACATTATTATTTTCTACCTCTTCTAATCTGTATTCTCTATTTGCAGATGAAGATCCTGTTGTGGTTTTTGTATGTAAAGTTTTTGAACTTGCAGGAATTGATCCTGTAAAAACTCTTGATATGGATGATGTAGTATATCCACTTACATCATAATTAGCAGTTGTGTCTTTTACCTTTACTAGTGGAGTAAACTCATTTATATCTTGTTCTAATGTTAATGTATTTTTTTTGTATTGAAAGTCAAATGATTTTGTTTTTTTAACTGTAGAGTCTGATCCTACTGTAAAATTGTATTCAATTTTATAAACACCTCTTACTGGATCACCATCGTTTGCTAAACTTAATATGTAGTTAAATACTGGTAATGATCCTGAGTTTCCTGTTATATCAGGAACATCTGTATTTATATTTCTTATAAAACCATCAGGTCTTGTGATTTTAATAAATACTTTAACTCCTGTTTGAGCAGCACTATAGGTTGAGGAGTCGGTTATCTTTAGCGTAGGTGTAGTTCTTAAGTCAAACTCTATATTAAAATCTATTGATACCGTACCTGTTCCGTTTGTAAAAGTGCTCATATTTCATTATTTGTTTATAAAAAGGACGGCTTAAGCATACACTTTCACCGTCCAATCTAAAAACAAACCAACAACTAATTATTTAAGCAATTTTACGATTTCTTCGTATATGGATTGCCCATTTTTGTTACTCAAAACGAAGTTGGTAAAGCCTTCAAGATAAGATGATCCAGTTGATCTAGGAACTTGACATATAACTTCTTTAGTTGATGTCCAAACAAAAGCACTATCTGCTTTTATAAATTCTATGATTTTCTTATCTATAGCCTTTTTTACATTTGCTGTAATAGACTTGTTTCTATTTTTTGAAAGTGCAATAAATTGTTGTGGATCTGATTCGGCTAAAGATTCTATTTCATCTCTCAATACCGAAATATCACGAGACTGATCTTTACCCATAGATGCCACTAACTCTCTTATATCTGACGCTGACATTTCTGCTGCAACATTCATAGCGTCTCTCAATAAAGATCTTTTTTTCCTTTTAGATGTAGACTCTGCTTTTGGATCTACAATTTTATATAAAGGTTGTGCTTGAGGATCTCTATTAGGGTTTGATTGATTATGGTTAGACAACATCATATATTGATATATTTCTTTGTCTCCAACTCTATCTCCCCTTAAAACCATCATACCCTTAGTTTTTTTCTCAAACATAATGTCTGCAAATATTGGCTTATCTTCTGGGCCTAGTGATTTTATTGCTGCTATATCTACGTAATCTTCTTTCTCTGAATCGTAGATTCTATCCTTATTAGGAACAAATGCTAATACAGCCATTTCTAATTTTCCTGAATTATAAGGATCTGGCTTTTTTTTAAGCCATTCAAATATTTTTACATCACTTCTTTTAAAAGAAGGTTCTGTTTTTACGTTGTTAAAAGTTTTTGTTTTAATCATTGGTTTTAAATTTAAAATTAAAAAAAGGGAGGGAAACCCCTCCCCTTATTGTTGACTATTAAAATCCTGTCATAAGTGCACAATGCTCTTTTCCTAAAACTTCTAGACCACAAATAGCCTGGTAGTTTACGTCAAGAATTGCGTCAGCACTTGTAGGAGTAGGTGCTAGTCCACCTGTTAGAGTTTCTCTGAAAGAGAAGTTGTTTCCATCTCCTTCTAAGTATCTAATTTGTAGATAATCCTGAGATCCTCCACCTCCTGCTACCTTACATTGTCCAAAAGGAACTAGGTATACTTCTCCAGCAGGTGCTACAGTTGTTCCTAATTCATTGTGATCAAGTATAGATAGAGGTTTTTTGTACCACTTTCTTCCATATAAATTGAAGACATCAATACCTAGGTCAATTTCTCTACCATCAACATTGAATCTTGCTCCAGAGAGACCAGCAGCACTAGTTAAGTTGTTTAAAGCATCGTCAAACTTAATGTTTGCTGATGTACCAACCCATAACCAGTAGTCTTTAGGTGCTCTAACTTTATTCAATGCAGCAGCCATAGTTGCCCATGTGCCTAAAATAGATGATGAATAAGAGTAATTGTTACCAGAAGTTAAAATACCTCCAGAATCCAATTCTGCTCTTAGACCATTAGTAGTTTGAACAACATTACCATTAGCGTCTGTTAGATCAGTACCTGCTCCACCAGAGAAACCAAATTGTGCTGTTTTCTTACCAAACATCATTGAGTTTGCGATGTCTGCTCTAAATCTCTGTAATGCCTCATACGTACCTTTGTACATAAAGTAAGGCTTACCTTGATATTCTACAGTAACTTTAGATGCTTTAGCGACATCAGAAATTCTATAAGAATTTTTGAAAATCTGAACACCGTTCACGTTCTTGTTCATTCCATACTTGATAGAAGATGGAGAACCTGAACCTTCACCTTGTGCGTTAGAGAAAACAGTAAATGTATCTCCTGACGCATTGTAGTCAGTTTTGTCTCCTGCACCGTCTATAGGTTTGAATGAAATTCCATCTGTTCCAGATGTGCCACTACTTTTTACTTCTGTTACTAAGTAGATTTCACCTGAAGCACCCATCATCAAGTCTCCTGCTCTAGCGTTTCCGTAATTAGAACATAAAATGTTAGACTGGTTTCCAGTATTATCTGCTCCAGCCTCACTAATTACTACAGAATTACTTGAGTATAATGCTTCATTTGTAAATGAATGATATGTAGGCTGTGAGGTAGGTTTCATTTTACCAAGAGCCTGCATGACATCCAAAAAAGTATCCTCTTCATTCTGTATGTCTAGTACAGAAGATAGGATCTCTCTTCCCTGCACAAACGAATGTGCAGTAAATTCTAACGAACTGATATAATCAGCCGATGTACTTCCTATTGCCATAATTTAAAAAATTTAAAATGTTATCTAATAATTTTAACCTCACTACTACCTTTTGCTATTGCGTTCATAAGCCCTTCAATAGGATTGTCTGGTTGCCTTCCAGAACTTTTTTGTCCTTTAGTAACCTTGCTAGGATTTTTTAAATCCTTAACAACCTTTTCTTGGCCCAACCCAATACCATGAGATATAAGCGATTGTTCGTAAGTTTCAGGATCGGCAGCATAGGTTAATACCCTATACCATTTGTCAAAATCTACATTTCCTTGACCATCAGAAAACAAATTAAAAAATTTATTGTTATCTATAGTCATGTCTTGCAGTTCTTGAGGATTGTCTACCTCATAAGAAAAAGTCTCATCTTTAAAACTAATAAGGATTCTTTTATTATCTAAAACGTCCTTAGTAGTCTTATTAGATTTAACTGTATTTTCCCATTCAGATCTTTCAATCTTTTGGTTTTCTGCTTTTTCCTTCGTCTCACTAACGACAGGTTCAACGAATTTTTTTTGTTCGTCAACAAAAGTATTACGAAGTTTATCAGCATCAGCCTTTAACAACTCTTTGCCTAATTCAACCTCGTCTTCTTCAAACTTGTCTTCATCAAGAGAATACTTGTTTATTACATCTCTCTGATATAAACGTTCTATTGCTCTATCAGATAAAGTAGGGTTATTCTTTTTTAAGTTATATCTCATAACCTGTTCATCACCCATTTCTGTAAAATTAACAGCCGTAGCCTCTAAGTACGGATTTAGAGTTCCGTTCTCATTATAATAAGCAACTGCATTTTTAATGAAGTCATCTTTGAAAACGGTTTCTGATTCTCTCAGGCTCTTATAGTCTTCAAATAAATCCTCAAGGTTTTCAGCCTTGCCATTGCTTAATGTCTTTGCTATACCATCAAGAGTCTCAAATAATTCTGATTGCTCTTTTGGTTCATCTTCTGTAGTTTCTTCTTTGTTTTCTACAGGTGTTTCTTCAGTTTCTGGTTGCTCTTCTGTTGCTTCTTCTTCTGCCTCTGCTTGTGGCTCTTCGGTTTCTTCTTCAGCAACCTCTTCTGTTGTTTCTTCAGAAGTTGACTCTTCTTGAGTCTCTTCTTGTTTTTCTTCTACTGCTTCCTCTTGTTTTTCTTCTACAACAGGAACAGCATTACCATCTTCGTCAATTTTTTTTATTTGACTTGGATCAAAATTCTCTATGTTTTCCATAATTTATTATTGTTGGTTGTACAAATTTAAAATACAATTTTTGTTTTTTCTTTCAAAATTTATTGTTCAGTTTGAGTTTGTTCAGCGTTTTCTTCGTTCATTAGTTTCATTCCCATTTCTTTCGTAGGTAGATTATCGTAAGCATTTCTTTCTAAATTACTTGCTTGTCTTATACCTTCTATTTCTAATTCAAACTGATATTTTTCTTTTTGTAACTGAGATTGTAATTGTGCTTTCAGTTGTTCCATTTCCATTTTAGCCTTCATCTCCATTTGCAAAGTTTGTTGTTTTGCTTGCTCTGAGGCTTGTGCTGATTGCATCTGAACTTGACTATTCATTTGTTGTTGCTTCATAGACTTTTCTTCTGCCTCTTTTCTTTTCTTCTTTATCCTGTACGCTAAAACTTGTTGGGCTTGTTTTATATTTTTTATAGTTTCAATATAAACAGCATCCTCAAAGTCAACTTGGCCCTGGGCAACTGATGCTTGTAATATTTGCATTAGTCTTGCTTTTTGTTCTTCAGTAGGTCTATCTTCTATGGCCACCCCAAATTCATGCTTTCTTACTGTAGGTGATAGTTTAAAAAACTTCATAGAACTTTCTCCCAAACCTCTTACATAACCCTCTATAGAACCTTTGCTTACTGCATCCTGCAACCTTACTACAACTGAAGATGCTAATTTTTCTAATAAATGTCTTTCTCCTTGCTCTATATGAGCCAATGCGTTGTTTGTTGCTTGGGCTGCTAATTTTGCAGTAGTTGTTAAACTTCTTGCGTCTGGTGTTGATCCGTCAGTAAATTCATTTAGACCAGTTATTTGTCTGATCATTTCAATACTGTTTTGTATTAGTTGATAATAATTTAGTGCGTCCCTACCAAGTCCATTTTCTAATTCCTCTATAGGTTTATAGTTTGTTGGCTTACCACTAATATCATTTCTTCTATAAACTAATGTACCAGTCTTATTAAATAAATCTAAAACATCCATTGGTTTCATTTGTTCTCCACCTGAACCTAATGGTATATCTTCTAATGCACCTAACTCAATCATTATACCTTTTGGTCTTGCTTGATTTATAGTGTTTTGTAGTCTATACCACGCTATTTGTATTTGGTCTGCTATAGGAATTAATTGTTCCATAATTCCTAATGGTTTCATGTTGTAAAAGTCTGGTGAAAAAATATGATAAGATAAATCAGTATCCATAAGGTTTGACTTAACTCTTTTCATGTCTGAACACAAGCCAAAATTAAAACAATAGTTAGAGTCTATAATCCATGATATTTTATAAACAACCTTATAATCAGATCTAAAATACTTTTTCTTTTGACTTTTATCAAAGTATCCTGCTCTACCAAACTTTTTGTTTCCTCTTTTATCTATCCTTGTTTCGTGGACCATCTGATCAATAGAGAAAAACTCTAGGTCTAATACTTTAATTTTTTGATCTTCGTATGCTTTTTTATATTGTTTGTTTGTAGGATACATTCTTTTTGAACCCTGTGTTCCAATATACTGTTCAGTTATTTTTCTATACTGATCTTCAGTAAACTGATCTCCTGCAAATTGTTTTAAATCTGCAATAGTCATTTCTTTGACCTCACCAACATGAACCTTGTCAGAGAAGTCTCTTTTGTTACAATGTGATATTATTAAATTTTCTGGGTTGCAAACATCAACTTTTACTGCACCATTTGAATCAATATATTCTTTATATCCTGCTACACCGAAATCAAACAAAGATTCTAAAACTTGTTTTCTTTTTTCTCCTAAATCATTAGTGTTAAAAACTAAGTCAATACCTTGTTCCATTTCTATACTGGCATTATGCTTATAAGTATAAGCCATGTGTAGATTTAACTCTTCATCATTTTCTGGTTCGTCACCCTCATTTTTTAATGGACTAAAATTTTCTATACCTGGCATTTGTTGACTTGCCATGTTTCTTAAATCCATTTTTGCTTTGAGTTTGTTGAAGTAATCTTCTTTTTGTGACTGTGCCAATCCGTCTATTGGAGTTACTGAAATATTATATTCTGTTTTGCTTAATTTACCTAAAGCAATTCTTCTAAATTTTGGAACTACTGGTAAGACACTCCAGTCTATTGCTAACCACGTATCGTTGTCAGCATCTGAAACGTTCATTAAGTTTTTGTATTTATTTATAGATTGATTGCCTTGTGCATAATCTTTAATCTTAACATACCCACCTCTGTTATTATGAAAAGAATGTTCACCATGTTGGTTAAAATCTTTCCATGCTGCTTTAGCATATGCGAGACACCAGTCTCTTCCTTTTTGTAATGGATCTATTAAATGATCAGGATATGTAGATTCTCCTTTGTCTTTGTTGATCATCCTACTTTATATTTTTTAAACAAGTCGCTAGCATTTACCACTCTTTTTTTTGCCAGTTCATTTTTTAACAGAATATATTTGTCTGCTATTAATGTGTAACCAGCACTCATTGCTGCATCAAACTTAGTTGTTTTAGTTATATCAAATTCTAACCAATCTTTCAACAACTCTGAATAATACACTCTATCAATATTATTTTCAATATAGTCTTCTGTTATTTCTGCAATTTGTTGGTGAGTTTTTAGTGAACCACTTATTCCAGGTTTTGCAGATCCTGGAAGGTACATTAAAAAGCCTCCATACCCTCTATCTTCAAAATAACTTTTTATTCCGACTTTATTGTCTTCAAACAAAACTTGGCATGAAAAATAATGACAACATTTTAAAACGTCTTCATAAAACTGCCGTGCTGTGCTTGGTCGGTAAATGTATTGAACAATAAAAGAACTATCATAAAAATTTGATGTTGAGTTGTGTTTCTTAAAAACATAGAAAGCCCCATTAGACCTTCTTTCGTCTACAGTAGTATCATGATCATAAGGATCACAGCCTATAACAAACTGTGAGTTTTTAGTTGGCATATAGTTTCCACTTCGCTTTACCACTTGGTTTGCATCTTCTTTGTCCTCAAAAAGATAACAAACTTTATACCTTCCATTTGACATAGGTCTAAATTCAACAACACCATCTTCTTTATCTCCTACCCATTCAAAATTACCTACTGTATAGACGTTATCTCTCCAGGAGAGTTTGTCAATTCTGTCATTTAATTTCATTGCATTATACAAAGATCTTTCTCCGTCTATTCTGAAAGCCTCATCTATAGTAAAAGGATTTCTTCTTATAATATTGCTTAATGCTCTATCATCATGCAAGAAAGACTCTCTTTCTGCTAAATAATATTCTTTTGCTCTTTCTTCATCTGGCACACCATACTTATCAAAATATAATGTTTTGTATGCAGGTGTAAAATATCTATATAAACCACTTTGAGTTCTTCCGTGTGCGTTCTTTACTTTTTGATCAGACGCTTCCCAAAGTTTTTTAAATGATTCACCACCAGATTCCATCTCCTCAACAGTTGTTGTGTATAAAAACTTTCCAATGTATTCACCGTCCAGTTCTGCACAGAACCTAACAACATTGTGCCTTTCCCACACATCGACTTCCATTGTTTTACCAACCTCGTCACCAAGGTATCTATGTAATTTTGTACCATCATAACTATATTTATCAGAACTCTTCCAGTCTATTTGACTTTCAAGTTCTGGTTTACCTAAATCTTCTAAGGATTTACTTCCCCTTTTCGTTGTTCTATAAAACCTTAATTCTGATGTTGGTGTGACTCCTTTAGATTGATCATATACTGGTCTAAAAAAATCTGGCAACTTTTTAAATGGCCCAACTATGTTTTTTTGGAACACATTGTTTTTTGCATCCATTGCAGTTTTAGACTGTATACCTCCGTTTTTACTTTTAGATCTTGATATAAGGTCAAACATAAAACATCCAGCACGAACAGTTTTACCTTGTCTACGTTTTGTCAACTCTATCATTCCTAAACAGTTAGGATCATCAATACAGAATTGCAAAAAATAAAAATACTCTTGATCAGTCTTTCTAAAAGAAGGATAACCAACATCAATACACCACCAATTTAGAAAAAAATAATGTAATCCTGTCAAATATTCTGGACTCCCATTATTCATAAACCAAACACCATTTAATCTTCTGTCCCACTCCTGGGATCTAAATGCCTCTAACTCAGTATCAAAATAATTAGGATCTTCTTTTTGTTTTAAAATTTCTTCTGATCTTTTTTTTTGATAATCTTTAGGAAGTTCTGTTCTTATCCAAACTTGTTTTTCTTTTTTTGATGAGGATGTAATTATTGGTCTTTTTTCATTTTTACCAGTTATAACATTTTTTACTTTTCCTGCTGGTGGTATTTTAAAATCTATTCCTTGTATTATCATAAGTTTGCAATAAACTCAGGAGTAAGCCTTTTGTCTGCTTTTATTGTAGTTAATAAAACATCATCCTCTCCGTAAAGTTTCATATAATATGTTTCTAGTCTTTCGTTTATAGTGTTTAAGTCATCCATAATTTTTGACTTTATTTGTAATGCTTGTAAAATATCTTTGTCTTTATCGCCATCTACTGGTCTTAAAAGTTTTGTTTGGTATTCAAAAAAAGTTTGTTCGTTTGAAACTATCATAGACCAAACCCTGTTGTTTTGTTTTTTTAAAAATTCGTCTACCATTTCTAGCAATTTTAAATTTGTAAAAAAAAATATTTCATATAAAAAATCTTTTTCTTTATCTAAATCATAACCTGCTAATCTTGCTGCCTCCTCTTTTCTTATTTTTAAATCTGGATAATATTCTTTTAATGGAGTATTGTAGTCATAAACATACAAAACATACTTAATTAGTTTGTCATCAGAACCCTGGAAAGTCTTGAACATCTTTAGTTTAGGGTATTTTTTTTTCAACGATCCTTTTACTTTATAAGGATTGAAAAACATCTTATCAAAATCAGAATCTGAAAATATATCTACTAACGACATTTTGTTGGTTTTTGTGTATACAAAAATATGTTTTGTCGTAAACAATATAAGTAAAATATTTTACTTGTTTTTGAGTATTAAATAATTATATGAATATTATAACTGAATGTTATTTTTGAAAAAACTATATATATGGCTATTTATCAAGGAAGAAACGTTACTTTAAACAAGATAATGAAATCTGACAGGCCTGCAAAAAAAAGCATGGTCTATGTTAAAAAGCCAAACGGAAAAATAGTAAAGGTTCACTTTGGTGATCCAAATATGAAAATTAAAAAAAACATTCCTGCAAGACGTAAGTCTTTTCGTGCAAGACATAAATGTGATAATCCAGGGCCTAGATGGAAAGCAAGGTACTGGGCTTGTAAAACTTGGTAATGGCTAGATTAATATTAAAACCTTATTTAGCAAAACCTAAAAAGAAAAGACCAGGAATCCACTCAAAAAACAGGAGTAGATTAAAAACGTCTAAGGGATATAAGAAACCATATAATAAACAAGGAAGATGAATAATTGTGAATTAAATTGTCAAATCTGTATTTGTCAATGAGAAAAATAAAAAAACCAAAACCTACAAAACCTAAACTTTGGTCTAGAGCAAAGTCTCTTGCCAAACAGAAGTTTGATGTATATCCCTCTGCTTATGCAAACGCATGGGCAAGTAAATGGTATAAATCTAAAGGAGGAGGTTGGAGATAGATATGAAAAAAATAAAAAAAGTAAACATGGATGGATTAAAAGATAGTCAGAAAAAAATGCTATCAAAACATTCCAAACATCATACTATAAAACACATGAAACAAATGATTGCTCTAATGAGACAGGGTAAAACCTTTAAACAATCTCATAATATTGCAATGGATAAAGTAGGGGAGTAATGGCATACGAAGGTGGACTTAGACGATGGTTTAAAGAAAACTGGGTAAGAACAGATACAGGAGAACCTTGTGGGGCTGGCAATAGTGTAGGTGAATCAGGTAAATACTGTAGACCAACAAGAAGAATAAACAAAAAAACACCAAGAACTACTAGTGAGATTTCTAGAAAAAAACTTAGAAAGATCATGAGACAAAAAAAGAGGCTTGCTAATAAAGGTAAAGCCCCTGATAAAGTACAACAAATAAGAAAAGTATAATGGCACTAAAAGGAGATCAACATAAAATAGATGTTAATAATGACGGAACTATAAACGCAAAAGACTTTCGTATTATTAGAAAAATGAAAAGAAAATCTAAAAAGGGTAAAAAATTACCAAAAAGGATGGAAGAAATAAGAAACAGGTTCAATGCTGGTAAAGGGCAAAGAGCACAAATAAACAATAAAGATATTATAACTTAAAATTTATAAACATGGCACTACCAGAAATTTCAGAAGACAGTAAGTTCACCTTATCACTTAAGACTATGGGAGGAATAGTTGTCGCCGTGATTATGGCTGCAAGTTTTTGGTTTTCAGTACAAGCACAAATAGACCAAAAGTTAGATAAAGACGACCTTCCAAAACCAGAAATTTCAAGAGTTGAATTTGATCTCAAAGATAATTTGGTGAGACAGCAAATACAAAATATAGACGAAAACGTAACCGAAATTAAAGAACAACTAAAATTATTAGAGCAAAGATTATATGAAGATATAAAATGAAAAAACTAATAATACTTATCGTTTTATTTCTTGTTGCTTTTGATGGGCAGTCACAAGAATATAAAGACGAGATAAGTGTTGTATTTTTTACTGCATCTTTTGCAAAAACTAAAGAAATAGAAAACTGGAAAAAACTTTACGACTGTAATAAGCACATCCTTAATATTGAAGACCAACCTGATTTAATGTCAGAAGAATCTATATCTGTTGTACCAACAATCAAAATTTTTAATAACGGAAAAGAAATTAAAGTATGGCAAGCAAACATAATGTTTGAACTAGACATATCTGTGAAAGACATACAAAAAGAAATTAACAAAATCGTAGAATCAAAATTTAACTAACATGATAAAAAAAATAATACTTATTATGGTAGCAATATTGCTATCGTCAAGCGTAAATGCACAAATACTAAAAAAAGCATACAATAAAGTTTTTAAATATGCTACTGTTTATGGAACTTATACTCAGGAAGATGGTTTTGAAGCACCACCTCAATATTTTGTTACACAAAAGGGTGAGGTTGTAGACATAACCCCAGAATGGGATGTAGACTATCAAGTCACCTATGGAATTAGAAAAATGTCAAGGCTTGGTTATGAAAAAAAACCAGGTGAATTTTATACTGGCAGCGAACAGGTTTCTTTAAATTCAAATTATTCTGAAGTTAAAGGTTTAGAATACATATTGCAATATGACAAAGGCCGTGTACACAATAGAGAATATATCAACGAAAAATATTTAGTTAGATGGATTTCAAAATGGTGGAGCATTAAAGGTGAATACCTTAAAAACGAAAAGATACAACTTAACTATAAATCTGCTGATTTAAGATTTAGAGTGCCTATTGGTAAAAGACTGTCTTTTAGTGTTGGAGGTATGGTCAGAACTCACAGACCTTATGGTTTTTTACCAATAGATGAATACTTAGGATCAGAACGTATAGATGTAAATGGACAGCCATTTACTGCAAACTGGTGGCATTTAGCATACGACTATAATTATGAAGATCATGCTTATGGTATAGACAATAACTTTGATGGTGTACCTGATGCTATAGATTGGTGGTGGAGTAACGAAAATGGAGACAGAGTTGCAGATACTGATTTAGATTTTAGAAGAAACATTTATGGAGGTATAGTTAATGATTATAATAAAAGAGAGTTTAACAAAATTGGTACTCTTGGCACATTAAGTGCTGTTGTAGGTGCAGATTACTATTTCTATAGAGATAATTTTTGGATTCACAGTTGGGCTTCCGTTATGCCTGGTTATCACAAACACATAATAGGTGACGAAGAGTATTCGTATGAAGTTTTTTTGGCAGACGATGGAATGAATACAAAATGGGTAGATTATAATATTGGGCTTAATTTTGGTTTAAAACTTTGGAGAAGAATTGGTATATTCACAGAATACGAAATAACAAAGTTTTGGGACAGACAAATGTCAAATCTCAAAGCAGGAATAAACGTTAGGCTATGACAGAAGAAGAAATATCTTTAAGCGAAACGTCCCAGGTAAAACTTGATATTAAAACACTTATAGGAATTATTATAGGTATTATTAGTGTTGCAGGTATATGGTTTGACCTTACTGGTAAAATTGCTGATATAGAAGGTGAACTTGTTAGACTTAAATATAATCAGGCTTTAAATGATGAATTTAGAATTAAATGGCCTCGTGGAGAAATGGGTGCTTTACCTGATGATGCTAAACAAGATTTGCGAATAGAATATTTGCAGAAAGATATAGAAGAAATTAATATATTGATTAAAGAATTGGAAGATAAATAAAAAACAATGAAAAAATATAAAAAAATCAAAAAGGTAAAAACCAAAAAAAAGAAAAAGCAAAAAAAGAGCAGTTATAATTATTAATGTAATGAACGAAAAATTAAAAAAAGAACAGGCTAGACTAAAGTTTCTCCAGGAGAAATTAAAGTTAGCACAAGAACAAAAAAAAACTGTTGCTATAGGTGTGCTTAATGCAAAAATTTCTGCTGTACAAAAAAAGATAGAAAGACTGTCTAAAGGAGAACAAACAGGAGCAGGAAAGGTAATTAAGAAAATAAAGAAAAAAGTAGAAGAGGTTATAGAGCCTAAAAAAGATTCGATAAAATAAATATTCATGTCAGAAAACCAACATCAATTACCTCCAGGTGTATTGTCTCAAGATGCAACAAATGAAGTGTTAGCATTAAGAAAGTTAGAAGTTTTATTAGACTGTTTAGGTCAAGTAGAACAAGCAAATACGCCAGACGCATATACCCTAAAATTAAAACTCTTAAATAAAATAGAAGACGTTATTGATCTTCTTTAGATTCTTGTTCGTCTAATTCTTGTTGCAATTTAGGTATTGCAGGATTATATGGATGATTTATTTTTAAAAATAATATCTGTTTTATAAGTTCTTCTTTCCTTGTCATATTTTATACAGATGTAATCTTTTCAACATATCTTTAAATTTTGTTTTATCTCCAAACAAAAGATGACAATCTCTACATAGTGCCATCAAATTTTCAATAACATCTTTTTCTTTTGATCCACCCATACCTCTCGGTTCTATATGGTGTATATCAACAGCAGTACTATTACACACTTCACAACCTATCCAATCACCTGGATCTAAACCAAAGTGATCGTGATATATTTTAGTGTGTTTTTTCATAAGATCTTTTAGGCGTTCTTTTATAGTCGAAACTAAAACGCTTGTCGTGTCTTTTTATATTGCTTTTATCTATTATTTGATTTTCTAAATCTATGATTTTGTAATTGTATTTTACTAGTGTATTGATACTTTCGTGTATCTTTTTTTCTTCTTCTCTGAAGTGATTGAAGATTTGATTTTCAAATGGGTGATGTTCATGTTTCATAATTTATAGTTTTAATTAATTTCATTTTTGTATTTAATCTGTTTCTAAGATACTGATTTTCTGTCCATTTAGCAGACCTATTTGTTATAAATTCTACAGTCTCGGTTTTTCCGTTGTTTGATATTTCATATATTAATTTTTTCATTTTGGGGTGACCCTTATCTTTCTCTTATCTACTTTAAACTCATAATACTTATTACGTTCATTAATAACCTTTATATTCCATCCCTGTATATCAGACTTCTTAAAGTTAAGTATAACATAGTTATGATGACGTAAGAATAAAACAAAGATTATATAATCTACATCTAATTTATCTAAGGTAAAAAAATTTACTTTAAGACTATTCTCACATCCCTTTACATCTATACTCTTTCCGTTTACTATAAGATCAGGATCACTACATCCTTTTTCTTTTACAAAAGCACTAGTAGTATAATTAACTCCTTTTAGATCTAACTGATGCCTTATCAATAACTCTCCCAGGATACCCTTGAAGTCTGTGTAAAATTCGTTATCCACAGGTTCGTCAAAAAGTATGGGGTTCTTATACTCGTATCTTCTAGACTTCCAGTATAACTTTTTATAATGATCTCTATTAGCCATTACTCTTGTTTCAACATATAGTCTTGCGTGATCAAATATACATTCTGGTATTTTATACGGCCCTTCCAACGTCTAAAATTAAACCTAACAAGTCATCCTGTTGCATGACATAAAACTTCTTTCCTTCTATTTCATTTTCAAAAGCGTAGGTATCTTCAAACTTAACCCTACATCCTGGAACAACGTCAGGCCGTTCAAAATTTTTTTTGGGTGTTCCTATATAACGTAGTATACCTTCATCTTCCTTCTCCCCAGTATTGGGTATCCATATAGATCCTATTCTTTCTTCTTGTTTAAGTGGTTCAACTAGCACATGATTGGAAGTAGCAGTAATCTTTCCATTTCTAACAAAACAATAAACCATCTCTAAATCTAACATATAACAGTTGTCTTCATCTGTTATTTTGTTTTCGTTGTCTACAGTCAAATAATTAAAATAAATCTTATCTCCTATTCTTAATTCTTGTTTTAAACGTTCACCATCAGTCCTGACACACCAATCTGTGTTGGGAGTCGCCATAACCTCACCACAAATTACTACATGATGTTCAGGATTATATGTCACGTCTAAGTATAATTTTTCACCATTGTTAAACGTAATAGTATCGTTATACTTTTTCTCAACTTTTACTACTACTCTTTGTCCAATCATATCCATGGATCTTAATTTAGAAACAAATTCTTTTTTTTGTTGCCCTTTATTAACAATTTTTATTAACATACTATCCACGAGTCAGAAAGTATTTCTACCTGAGTAAGCAAATATTGCTAACTAAAGATTTGGTTATATATATTATACATATATATTATATTATATATATAGTATACTAGTATAATAAATCTAACAAGTATAATATATTTATGAAACCCAAGATTTGGGATTTTAAGTGCCATTTAAGACATGATCTCTGTGGCATTGAATAGTTGTATTATTTGTACGAAAAAAATGTCTTAGAATTTCTTATTTTTGCTCAGAACTCTCTGTAGGTATGTTTCTGGAGTTCACTATATATATACGGCATACAAACGCAAATGGGAAAGTGAATTT
>Ga0160423_10001668_pt1 | contig 18611 bp, 15 predicted proteins | sample CRUFie14St8metaG_FD_108191 | JGI IMG/M metagenome (GOLD analysis project Ga0160423, IMG submission 108191) | Marine microbial communities from the Costa Rica Dome - CRUD Field 142mm St8 metaG | ecosystem: Environmental > Aquatic > Marine > Oceanic > Photic zone | place: Costa Rica: the Eastern... | reverse complement strand
CGAACTTCTGCTCGAATACCTTGAGCCACCGCGAAAGCTGACGCATCGTCCAGCGAGCTTGCCACTTTAAGCCCTGTTGAGACTCTACCTTGGGTAGTATCAAGACGGTCATTGATTTTGTTGAGAGAACGCAAGGCTGTAAACGCCGACGCATTAGTAAATACTGAGTTATTAATAGACATTTTTCTATGTTCCTTCTTCTAAGGTTAAATCGGTTTCTACCGACCGAGATTTTCTCGATAATGGCTAGTAATATCAATATATATTATATTTGTAAAGTATTTTATTTAAATTTTTAGGGGATTTTTTATTTTTTCTTCACAACGAAGTGTTTAATATTAAAAAAGTACATATTTTCAATAATTTAATATTTTTTATATTATGTACTATATATAATTAATTTTAATTAATTTTGTTTAAATAAAAATTTATTGGGAATATTTTGCCGTTTAGGGTGCATTTTTTTCCCCATCTAGAACAATTTAACACCGCAAAAATTGATTAAAAACATAAGTTACTGAAATTAAACGTTTTTTTCTTTGAGGTTATTGGCACCAGCTTTGCGATGACTTACTCGAAATCAACTTCGGGATTAAATCATGTCAATTATTGATCATTTATCGCTAAGCAAATCCGGACCATCCGCGTTTTCTAAGGTTGCAGTACGCGCATCTAACGACCTTTTTAGTGCGCTTCTAGGATCCGAAATCCTAGCAAGCGTTAATTCACGCTCTGACCTCGCGCAACACGCGATAAAAAGTGATTACAACGACGTTTACGATAGGTATCAAAGAGGTTCCTTAGAGCTTAACGACCGAGCGAAAGATAAAATTCATAGTGCGAAAGAACCTACCTCATATAAAGGCGATGATCTATATAATCGTGACCAAATTTCCGAAAGCGATTACATCGAAAAAGAACCAGCGTTAACAAATGCCTCTGAACGAAGAGATAACAACGAAAGTAGTACGGCGGCTCTGAGAGACAATAAAGAACATGTCAATGGTAACACCAATAATGATAACAACTCACAGTATTCCCAAGGAGGAATTGAACTAAATGAGGGTGTTCTTCCGCCAGGAAATAACGAAGTTAAAAACGGCGGAACGATTGGCCGTCAAAGTTTATCAATCGATTCTATTGACCCAATAGTTTTTAATGCTTCGTCTGATAGCAATCAAGAAACCTCGGTCAAAAACCCGCCTTCGGTGCTCACCCCGCCTTCTCAATTAGGAGGGCTTGCAACGACTGATAGCGCCAATAAAGCGATTAAGTCAGCCGTCGCCCTAAAAGCCGAGCCAGCCACCCAATCGATAAAAATTCCTGTAGCAACTGACTTGGGTGGCTCTCTTCCAGGCAATTCTTCTGATAAACCTCACTCTATTATTGGAGCGGCCAACCAAACCAATGTTGGCATAAACAATTCAGTTGAGGGGCAACAACTTCAAGTTGACGGAAAATCGTCGTTTTCGAGATTAATGGCAAATAATACTTCCGATATTAGCAATATCGCAAAAGGAGATGTCATTCATACCGCCGTTAATTCATCTTCCGCCGTTAATTCATCTTCAACCGGCTTAGAAGGTGCGCAAAATAATTTGCCTTCATCAAGTGTCTACAGTTCAACCTTAAACTTACTAAGGCCATCAAATTCTGAGATCAAACTCGAAAAGCCCGAACTATTAGCAAACAATAAAGGGTCGGAAATTCCTTTAACGCATCAAACATTGATATCATCCATAGCAGCCAGCGGGAACGATTCTAATTTTGCTCAAGTGGTTTCCCAGACACCTACAAAGTCGCAACCACAAATAGTAAGCGCGCCAGAAACTTCAGTTGTTTCTAATATTCCCCTCCCCCCGCAAACAACTGCAAATAACATGGTTTCCCATTACGGATTAGGAACTAACGTAAATAATGTTTCTTCTAATCCCGCAAATACCAGTGAGTCAAAAATTATAGAAAATGATCTTAATTTAGTTGCAGGCATATCTAAAGACATCAAAATCAATATTAAGGACGCGCAGACTAGTTCGATACGGACAACCAATGCGGTTGGCGCTAACATTTTACAAGCGCATCAGGTTGCAGAAGGTGAGATCAATCCAGCTGCTCAAACTATATCGGTTAAGACGACTACATCTGCTCTCACCCCTCAATCTATACTCCCAATTGAGAACCCCGCACCATTAGATGTGGCGTCCAACTCTGCGAATAAAACCAACAACTTAAATGTCCAAGGAAATAATGGATTATCCGCTGGCAAAGGAATAACTAACAACAACCAGTTTTCCGGAGGCAACAATTCCCCGCGACCTAAACTGGAGAACAATCAGGGAGGAAATCCAAGAGCATCGAACATAAGTGCAGCTTCTCTTGCAAGCTCGCCTATATTTGGATTGGAAGGAGCTACTACGACCAGATCGGATGGACCAACAGGGCAATTTTCTCTCAGTCACAACGGAAATACGACAAGTACAAATAGTTCCGCTCCAACAGTCCAAAAACCAATCACTCAGCCAGCCACAAATCAAGTTTTTGTTCAATTAACTAAAGCGGTACAAAACGGTCAAAATAAAATTACCGTCCAGCTTCGTCCAGAGGAATTGGGCCGTGTTGAAGTGAAGTTGGACATCGGCGGGGATGGAAGGGTAAAGGCTATGGTTATGGCAGATAAACCAGAGACACTTGATCTACTTCAAAAAGATTCTCGGGTGCTCGAACGTGCCCTTCAAGAAGCTGGCTTGAAAACAGATAACAATTCACTTTCCTTCAATCTGCAAGGTAAAGAGGGAAATGGCCAGACACATCTATCGTCGAATGCAGGGACAAACTCGAATGGTCAAAACCATGCCGAGCAAGAAACTCGAGATGATGAAGCAATAAATGAAGTCGATGTATCAGCTACAGCTATTGGAACGACGCCTGAAGGCGCAGTAAACGTGCTGGCTTAAAAAGGAACCAAATAATGCAAATTACTCAAATTACACCAGCAGCCAACCAACCCAAGAAAGACGCGAGTACCGCTTTGCAGGGGTTGGGTAACGATCTTGATACATTTCTTACGATGCTTACAACACAGCTTAAAAACCAAGACCCTACGAACCCGCTGGACACACATCAGATGACAGCTCAGCTCGTACAGTTTGCGAGCGTCGAACAGCAAATCGCTCAAAATAAAAACTTGGAAGATTTAGTAAAACTGCAAAACCAAAATTCCGAGTACGCAGCGGTCAATTATTTAGGACATAATGTCCAGGCCGAGATCGATATTGCTGACGTGTCAGAAGATGGGGCCTCATGGGGTTATGTACTAGGCACGCCGGCTAATACTGTTGACCTACACGTCGTGAATTCAAGCGGCATGAGGGTTTATTCTACAGAAGGCGAAACTGGGGCTGGCGTTCGACACAGCGTTGAGTGGGATGCTCTGGATAATAATGGAAATCCCGTGGACCCTGGTCGTTACAAACTGTTAGTGATCGCTAGGGACGCACAGGGAAGTATTATTGACGGGAAACCCACCATAGATAGCCTTGGTATGGTAACCGCCGTTAAATCAAATAAGACAGGTCCGAGCCTAATTGTCGGACAGGATACCGAAGTTACTTTGTCCCAAATAAAGAAAATACAATAGGCAAGGTACTTCGAAAAAGGCAAAACGCCGATGAGTGCTAGAAAGTAAAAAGTAACAAAAGAAAGAATAGGTTAATCTAAACTAACCTAAAGAACGGAGATTAAAATGAGTATTAACTCGGGTTTATTTGCAGGCGTTGCAGCTGTGGCTGCACAATCAACGGCTTTTGCTGTGATATCGGATAACATCGCCAACGTTAACACAGTTGGCTTCAAGGACTCTACAACGCAGTTCCAAGCACTGGTAACACAGAGCCTTTCAACATCAGCAACAGCAGGTGGTGTGAAAGCAAGGACAGAGACGGATCCTATTAAACAGGGTCTTTTGGAAGGGACTGGATCGAATACTGATATTGCTGTTGACGGCAATGGCTTTTTTGTAGTGAACGAAAACCCCACACCCACGCTTCAAGACGAATACCTACTCACACGCGCCGGTAGTTTTGTTAAGGATGAAGACGACAGGCTGAAGAACACCGCAGGTTTCTTTCTGCAAGGGTATCGTACCGATGGTACTGGTACCATATTGAACGAGCCAACAAGGGACCTTTTTTCAAGCCTCGAGACCGTAGACCTTTCGCGTTTCCAAAGAATTGCTAAAAAGACAGAGAATGTAGAATTAAACCTTAACTTAAATGCATCTATTGCAGACAGTACCGCAGATGGTGTCACGAATATAACTGTCTATGATTCCCTTGGTAACGACTACCTACTAGAACTGACCTGGTCGCGAACCGCAGTAGATAACCAGTGGTCATGCACCCCCAAGCTACAAAACCCTGATACAGCTGCAGCAGGAGGAACTGTGAATGAAACCAATGGTGCAACCGCAGCCTTCTTGGTTCAGTTTAACAATGATGGTACTCCAAACCAAGTTAGTCCTGTGGCCGCCAATGTAGGCGCTGCAGCTCTATCCGCCGCTGGAACAACAGGGGACCAAGTAAGCGTCTCCTTAACATACACTACTGCCGCCATAGAAACGGCTTACGCCAGAACTGTTGATCCGGTCGCGCTTACATTGGACCTTGGAAACTTTGATCTACCAAGTGGTTTGACGCAATATGATGCCCCTTACCAAACGTCTCTCTTAAACCAGGACGGTAACGGCCCTACTGATTTAGAACGTGTGTTTTTCAGTGACACAGGTCTTTTAACGGCCGTTTTTGCCGATGGATCATCACGTCCAATATATCGGGTGCCTCTCGCAACTGTTCCGGCGCCAAATGAATTACAGGGCCTGTCAGGTAATGCATACGCCATTACAGCAGACTCCGGGGAGGCAGTCTTAAACTTTGCAACGGAAGGTGGATCTGGTCGAGTTTCAGCCAACGCGTTAGAAAACTCTACCACCGATATCGCCCGACAGTTCACCGATCTTATTATTGCACAGCGTGCTTATTCAGCAGCGACAAAGATCATTACGACTGGCGACGAACTACTCGAAGAAATCGCCAGAGTAAAAAGATAATCTGAAAGGTTCTTTATTCTTTCTTTATGGCCTCGGGAAAACTGTTCCCGAGGCTATTTTTTGATACAAATTTTAAAGCAACCCGTTAGACATCTATACCTAGTTTTCACTTTCCTCATCTAATTGCTCTGTCTCGCTTAGCCAGTTTTTTATTAGCTGAGTCTGATAGGTGGTCATTAGAGATGGAGCGTGGCCGCAATTTTCGATCTCGACCAGAGTTGCCATGGGTCCACGCTCAGTCATACACTTCGCCGTTTCATAATCAAGAACAGTTGAGTTCTCTCCTCGAATTACCAAGACGGGGCATTCAATCCGATCATATTTATCCCAAAGGTTTTCTGGCTTAAAAGCACCCAATACCTCCGGGTCGTAATTCAGACTATAGGAAGGACCTGGTTCTCTATTAATATTATGGATAACATAATCAGACCATTGTACATCTTCTATGGGCCCAATTTCTGCATAAGAAGCCCGAAAATATTCTTCTATCTCAGCGAGCCTATTGAAAGTTGGAGGGCTTGAGAATTTATCTTGAAATCGTTGAACCGTATTTATTGTTAAAGAGGGACCGATATCATTTAGTATCAATCTACGAATTGGTGTATCCGTGCGAGAAGCAAGATGTATTCCTAATAATCCACCCAGACCAGTACCAAGCCAATCCATTTGGCTGATGCAGCGATAATCCAATAATCCATCAATATGACGAAGAAAATTTTCAATAGTATAGCGTGATTTGTTAGCTAACCAACCGCTTCTACCATGACCCGCCAAGTCTACTTCGATTACTTTAAATTGATCTTTTAACTCAATCGATAAAGAATCGAAATCTCTTGACTGCCTTGTTAATCCGTGGACACACATCAATATTCTATCTCTTTTACCCTCTCCCAAATCCGAAAAGGCTAACCAAACAGTTCCATCCTCGTCCGTGTAAGGAAAGGTACCGGCATTACTTGTTGTCATTTTCTAAAACCAAAAGGAATACCATCTTGTAATTTAAATTATCTGTTTTTCAGTTAATACAATTTAAACTCTATTGAGAATATTTCCTTCAATTAATTTTTACAACCAACTAGGTGCATGAAATTTCTATCTTTAATTGTTATTTTGAAGGCCACGGCTTCTAGCTATCAGTTGGTGTAATACCCTTACAGGATATTTTATTTAGTGTTATTTTAAGCGATTGAATTTTGTTTACGATCTCGACTCTGTTTTGATTTAATTAGACACTATTTTTGAGGGGCATTAGCAAAATGGGAACAAATTAAATAATGAGCGTTAAATTAAACGTTACATCAGATGTTAAATCCCTTGCTAGAGGTCTTGCTGTGATAAGAGCATTTGATAACTTTTTTAAACCACTTAGCCTAGTCGAAATTTCGAATAATATTTCAGCTAGTTTTGCCAAGACCCAAAGTATTTGCGAAAGTTTAGTCGAGTTGGGTTATCTCTCAAAAAATAATTCCAACAACTGCTATTATCCTACCTCGCTATGTCTCAAATTGGCTTCGGGTTTCTTTAACCTGTCCCCATTACTGCAGACTGCTTTACCCGAGCTAAATGGTATTAGCGGATCGATGGAAGGCAACGTTAGCTTAATAGGTTATGATCAATATGAACTAACTCTCTTATTTTGCACTAACTCCTATCAGTTAGAAGAACTTGATGCGCCTGGCAAATCCAAAGATTTGCTCTACACAGCCGCCGGGAGAGCAATCCTATCACATCTGCCGGCCATGGATGTTGTGAGCTTAATTTTTTCAGCGGAACGCAGTCCGTTTACAACGAAAACGATAATTGAGCCTAAAACACTGATGACTGAAATTGAGCAAGCTTCTAAAAATGGGTTTGCTATTGTTAGTCGGGAAAGAAATGATGATACGGTTTCAATCGCATCCGCTATTCTTGATAATCGGAACGAGCCTATAGGCGCTGTCGAGTTAACAGGAGCATGGGAAAAATTGAGGTGGACCAAAAAAAGGGAGCGGTTAGGAAACGCACTTCAAAAACTATCAACGTCGATATCGATGAACTTAAAAAATAATTTGCTATCTTAGGCTATTATTAATCTTCTCTAGACGTCGGGAAACAGAGTTTTATAAAGATTTATGTTTTTTGATCAGCTACTTCATTCCATAAAAAATCCAAAAACCGTTCGCCGCAGTTTCAACCATACAGTTGATGGCGGGGTTTCTGTGAGGCAGTTTGTCATATTTCAGGACTCAATTTCTACGTGACTGCTATTATCGTTCGTCACGGGATCTGGTTTTGAAATTACGTGCGTTCATGGCACGCCCTACGTGGACTTCAAGCCAACTCCGCAACGAAATCACTAATTAGCTAAAAAAAATCGAAAAAAGACGCGGTTATCTAATTTTCTTCGAAAAGAAGTACTTACTTGATTGCAGAAATTGTTGGGAGATGCGAATACCATACTTCAAAAATATCTGCTTCGTTTTCAATTTTAACGACCGAGGAAATTTCAAATGAAAAACAGAAATGATCTTGTACCCAATGGCCCTCTATCGGGAATCACCGTCATCGATCTGACCAGAATATTGGCTGGTCCCTACTGCACGTTAATGCTTAAAGAACTCGGCGCCCGTGTGATAAAAGTTGAAAGTCCGGGCACCGGCGATGATGCGAGAGAGTATGGCCCTTTTGTTAATGGGAAATCAGCGTACTTTCAGTCGGTAAACAGAGGAAAAGAGAGCATTGTTCTTAATTTGAAGGATGAAAATGATAAAGATATTTTTCGAAAACTCCTACAAAAAGCAGATGTACTCATAGAAAATTTTAGGCCTGGAACGATGGAAAAATTGGGTTTTGGCTGGGAAATTATCAAAAAAGATTTCCCGAAAGTAATTTATGCATCGGCTTCAGGATTTGGGCATTCGGGACCTGATATGTATCGACCTGCTTATGATATGGTTGTGCAGGGCATGGGAGGTATTATGAGCGTGACTGGACATCCAGGAACACCTCCGACTAGGATTGGCATGTCTATAGGGGACATTGGTTCTGGCTTATATGCAACCATTGGTGTCCAGGCTGCGTTGTTCCATAGGCAAATTACTGGCGAGGCAACTAAAGTTGACATAGGAATGCTAGATTGCCAGATAGCTTTGTTGGAAAATGCAGTAATGCGTTATCAAGTAAGCGGGACTGCACCGGGCCCACTTGGAGCACGGCATCCCTCCATTACTCCGTTTGAAGCATATAAAACAAAAGACGGTTATATTATCATTTCTGCCGGTAATGACGGTTTATTTGTCAAATTAGCTGAAGCTTTAGAAAACCCAGAATGGGCTGAAAACCCCGATTACAGTTCCAATGAAAATAGGAATAAGCACGTGGAGAAATTGAAAACCGAAATGGAGAATGTACTAGCAAAAAAACCTACATCACATTGGATAGAAGTTTTGGATAGATTCGGCGTACCTTCCGGACCAATAAATGATATAGGACAGGCAGCAACTCATCCTCAAACAATCGCTCGAAATATGATTGTTTCTGTTGACGACCCCATAACGGGCCCGATGAAGGTTGCCGGTAACCCAATCAAAATTTCAGGTTTTGAAGATCCAGAAACTCGCGACCCGGCGCCAAACCTAGATCAGAACAGGGAAGAAATACTGCGCGAGCTGAATGATTAATCAATCCCTAATTTTTGCATATTTTCCGTTAAAGTAAATGAGAGGATCTTGTTCGCTTAACTTCTCCGCGCGCAAGACCTCTCCAAGAATAATTATGTGATCACCAGCATCAATAAGCTCTTTTTTTCTACAATCTATTGCCGCAATAGCACCGTTTAAAATCGGCGCTCCTGTTTCCCAACACTCCCAATTCACGCCATTAAATCTGTCACCATCAAAAGTGGCGAACCTATTTGATAACTCTGTCTGCTCATTAGAAAGAATATTGATAGCAAAAAAATTTGCCATATTGAAAGCTTGATAGTTGGTAGAATCCTTACCTAAACAAAATAATACTAAGGGTGGCTCTAACGAAACTGAGGTAAAAGAGTTGGCGGTTATTCCCTTTGGATGTTGATTTTCCATCGTTGTAACAATTGTTACACCGGTCGCAAATTTACCAAGCACGGAGCGAAAATGTCTCTTATCCATTAACAGTATTGTCTCTCCTAATTCCTCTAAACAGCCTAAAAATTATCGACTTTGATGTTTTAAGTATTATGTATAAAGCACGTTCAACGGGTTAAACTCAAGACGTCAATTAGCTATTCTTTAACTAAAAAAATAAAACGACGTATTGTTTTAAAATCGAAAACTGCAAATTCTTTGCATATTTTCTATATTTAAGAGATAATTGGCACGATGGTTGCTTCTTGCAGTGAGGTGATAAATAAAGGACGCCGAGGAGTTCGCTAATGTTGGTTATAGTCGGATGGGTGATCGTTATGGTCTGCGTTATTGGCGGATACATGGCTATGGGTGGAAAACTGGGACCGTTATGGCAACCGTTTGAACTGGTTATTATTGGAGGTGCAGGCGTCGGTGCATTCATTGTTGCAAACCCAAAATTTGTTCTAGCAAAAGCAGGCTATGCTTTTAAGGCCTCAATGCGAGGCCCGAAATACAATAAGGAAGATTACTTAGAGCTTTTAAGCTTAATGTACGCCGTTTTTAAATTAGCAAAAACGAAAGGTATGTTGGCAATCGAGTCACACATAGAACGCCCCGAGGAAAGCGATCTGTTTAAGGCATTTCCAAAATTTTCATCGGACCATCATGCGCTAGAATTTTTTTGTGACTACTTAAGAATGATGACACTCGGCACGGAGAACGCACATGAGTTGGCCGATCTAATCGACGAGGAACTCGAGACACATCATGCAGAAGAAGCACAATTAGTTACGGCTTATCAGACTATGGGGGACGGTTTTCCCGCGTTGGGAATTGTGGCTGCTGTGCTCGGTGTGATAAAAACAATGAGTTCCATTACGGAACCGCCTGAAGTACTCGGAAAGTTAATTGGGGGTGCACTTGTTGGAACATTTCTAGGAATCTTCTTAGCCTATGGTTTTGTATCTCCATTAGCCGTCAACATGAATAACGTGTTTGAAGCAGATAGTAAGTATATGACATGCATCAAGGCAGGACTTCTGGCTCACGTAGCTGGCTACGCGCCTGCTGTTTCAATTGAGTTCGCGAGAAAAGTTCTAATGTCCAAGGACCGCCCTTCATTTTTCGAAGTAGAAGAAGCAGTCGCAGCGCTTCCAAATATTTAAAAAGCAATTCGTTAACATTTTTAACAGCGTCAAAGGTTTAATACGACCTTCTTAATAGGGAGCACTGATTAGTTGGATAATCACGCCGAAATTGTCATCAAAAAAGTAAAGAAGGGCGGCCATGGCGGTCATCATGGTGGTGCTTGGAAGGTTGCATATGCTGACTTTGTCACAGCAATGATGGCGTTTTTCCTTCTGCTGTGGTTGTTGAATGCCACTACTGAAGAACAAAAGATGGGAATTTCTAACTATTTTGACCCTACTGCTATCTCTAGGTCTACGAGAAGTGGTTCAGGCGGTCTTCTTGGAGGTACGTCAATTACACAACCCGGCGCACTGAAATCCGCCGGATCCCCTCCAATGGTAAGCACACCAACTGTTGCCCGTCCGCAAGCAGAAGAAACAGAGTCAGTTGAGCCCGATTCCGACGATCCTGAAAATATAGAATCAAGAACAGGCAGTGATGAAGATGAGGAAGGAACAATCACTCAGCAACAACTAGAACAACTTCTGCAACAGCAAGAAGCCGCGCGTGAGGCCGCCCAATTTGCAGAAGCGGAACAACTGATACGAAAAGCCATTGACGAGTCAGAGGACCAGGAACTTAAAGAGGCGGCCGAAGGCTTGGAAATTCAATCTGCAAAAGAGGGCCTCCGTATTCAGTTATTAGATCAAGAAAAGGTAGCATTATTTCCGCTTGGTAGCGATGAAATGCACGACCGCACCCGAAAGCTGCTAGAAAAAGTTGCCGAAATAATCAAAAAACTTCCGAATAAAATAAAAATTTCTGGCCATACAGATGCCCGCCCTTTTGCTCCCGGTTCTCAAAGAACCAATTGGGATCTCTCTACCGAGCGAGCTAATGCAAGTCGTCGTACTCTGAATGAGTTTGGAGTAGATGATTCTCGAATAGCACAGGTGGTGGGGATGGCGGATCGCGATCCAATTGAACCCAATGACCCAATGGCTCCCGCTAATCGCAGGATTAGTATCGTCCTCCTAAGTCAGTCTAAAGCGGATAATCCGGATCAACAACCGACAGACGAAACAAAAATAGCAACTGAAACTAGCCTGCCAAAAGTAAAACTTGAAAAAGAGACTGCTGAAAAGAACAACAGAACGCAAGCGGTCAACTAGTATTTTAAATACAAGTTGTTATTTTTGATACAAATTTGCTATTTCTGACATTCTTAAATTTTGTTTGCGAAAAAAGACCACTTTATGTTCGATGCCACGCTAACGCCTCCTATCAACTTTGTTTACACACAACCAATGCCATGCCCATATATTGATCACAAAATGGAGCGACGTTTAGCCACGGACATCTCTACCACGAAGGGTAAAGAATTTCATAATATTCTAGCGCAAGCCGGATTTAGAAGAAGTCAACACATAAGCTATAAACCGGCTTGCCCATCTTGCAGCGCCTGCAAACCTATCCGGGTAGTTGCAAAGAAGTTTAATCGCACAAAAAGCCATAAAAGAATTTACAATCGAAACAGAGATTTAGTGACGGAATACCTAACTCCTGTTGCTACGCCCGAACTCTTTGAACTATTTCAAAATTATCAAATGTTTCGTCATAGCGGCGGCGAAATGGCATTAATGGACTACGGGGATTTTCGGGGAATGTTAGAAACATCCCCTATTAACACTTTTATTAAAACCTACAGACTGGAAGTATCAAGAGAACTTGTTGGGGTAGTTTTATTGGATGAACAAAGAGACGGATACTCCGCGGTTTATAGCTTCTTCAATTGTCTGCAACCCGAACGAAGCATGGGAACATTCATTATCCTGGACCTTATAGACGATTTAAGAAGTAAGGATATAGATTATCTATACCTGGGATACTGGATCGCACAATCACGGAAGATGTCATACAAGGCAAACTTTCGTCCTGCTGAAATACTTATAGGTCCAAACTGGGTAGAACATGCTTAGCTGACAGCAGTGAAAGAAGAGCCACGCATTCGAGTGGCCCTATTGGTAATTTATTCAGCAGCTTCAACGCTATCAGGAGCGTCGACGATACGTGTTTCAAAATTAGCTGGAGCAACTATCTCTAGAACTTCAAAGTCCCTGGAACACGCAATTTCACGGTGTTTAATTCCTGGTCTTTGATTTACGACATCGCCCTTTTCTATTCGGCGAACTCCCTCACCTTCATATTCGAACTCTGCCCAGCCATTTAGAACCATAACAAATTGAAAAGTACAGTCATGAACATGCCAATGCTGAACCTCGTCCTTCATTTCTTTTCCATTTGCTTTGACAATGTGCGCAATATAATCGCCTTTAGTCGCCTCTTTTATACCTAAATCGCGATATTCAAAAATCTCGCGAAGGCCTTCGGTCCATTCTGCGTTAGCCGCCTTATTTAATGAAAAATCCCAGTTGCTCATCTTCTTATATCCCCTTTTTACACTTTTACTGACGTTATTTGCCGCCCTTTATGTTTTAAAAGAGAATAAAATTATCCAAATACCATTTCGTCAAGTTAAATAATTATTACGAAGAAGTTTAATTATCCCCATGGTGAAACTCGAGCGAGCGATTAAAAATTGATATAATATAGATCAAACGAGTTTTTTTGGTTAGCTACGTTTTTGCATCTAACCAAGATGTATTCAGCTCATTTACAGAGGGGCAACCAATTTGAGTTAACGCTAATTGAAGCTCATTGGACAACAAATTTATTACGTGTTCTGGCCCTTTTTGTCCTAAAACCGAAACTCCCCACATAAACGCTCTGCCACAAAATACAAAATCAGCTCCAAGAGCTATTCCACGCGCTATGTCAAGGCCATTTGAAAAGCCACTGTCTATCATAATCGTTGCTCTACCATCTACTTGGGTGATGATATCAGCCAAGACCTCGACGGGTGACCGACAAGCGTCCAACTGTCGGCCACCATGGTTTGACACTAGAATTCCATCATATCCCATTTTGACAGCAGCCTCAGCATCAGTCGGGTGCATTATCCCTTTAATTACAAGGGGTCCTTTCCATTTTCCTCTGATATGCTTAAGCCGCTCACGGGTAACTGGTTTTCCAAGCTCTTGCCGTATAAAATCTGCCATCCCCCTAAAACTTTTATCTTTCGAATAACGTCCCATCGTCTTAAAATGTGGAATGCCGGATGCTAATGTCGCAAAACTCCACCTAGGCCGGCATGCAGCGTGATATACCGAAGCCGCAGTAACTCGCGGAGGCAACGAAAGTCCATTGTACATGTCACGAGGCCTCCACCCTCGAGCTGGAACATCTACAGTAACCATCAATACTTCAAGCCCCGACCTTTCCGCTCTTTTAAGAAGGTCATCATTAATTTCTTCATCTTGCGGGGGATAAAGTTGGAACCAGCCGTGACCACCAGCTATCGCCCCAAACTCTTCAATAGCTACTGTGCATGATGTGCTTAAACCCACCGGTATATTTGCGTTTTTCGCAGCATCAGCAAAGATCAATTCAGCCTTTGGCCACTGAAGGCTAGCTAATCCCATTGGAGCAATACCAAAAGGGTAGGAAAAATTACGACCAAACAAGTTGACTTCTGTATCTAAAGAGGCCCAATCATTGATATATTTTGGATTGATTGTTGTAGCATCGAGGGCGTCCCTATTACGCCTCAAACCCGCCTCCAAACCGGTTCCACCTTCAACGTAATCTAAGGAAAACTTTGGTAATTTCTTTTTGGCTGCCGCGTGCAAATGTTTGACACTCGGATATAGATTGAGATTTATCATCGTTACACCATTTTTTTGGAACAAACACCAATACTAAATAAAACCTTCGGCTTTAGTGCGCTGTCAAACCGCCATCAATAACTAATTCTGTTCCTGTTATCCACGAGGACTCATCAGAAGCCAAATATAAACAACCCATAGCAATATCTTTGGGAACACCAAATCGCCCGAGAGGCGTTGCTTCAATTCTAACCTTAGCAACTTCGTTATTTGAATGCCCTGGTGCAGTCATCGGTGTATCAACAAAGCCAGGATGAATTGAATTTGCTCTAACATTATCTTTAGCATGTTGTACAGCCGTTGCCTTTGTAAAAATCCGCACCGCACCTTTTGAAGCATGGTAAGCGGCATTTCCAAAACTCCCCACCAAGCCACAAATCGAAGAAATATTAATAATAGACCCTCCCCCGCTTTTTCTCATAACAGGCAAAACCGATTTGGTTCCAAGATAGACGCCGGTAACATTTATATTCATAATTTTATTCCAAACTTCCAAACTCGTATCTTCGATCAAGGGACCTGGCGTGATTGTTCTCTGAACTTTCATTGCGGGGTCGCGGCCCGAGATACCAGCTATATTAGCCAACACGTCGACATTTCCATGCAGCTCTAGTGTTTCGTCAATAAGTTGGGCCCACGCATCTTCACTTGTTACATCCAAATGTTTATAGATAGCGTGCCCGCCGCCTTCTATAATATCCGAAACAACGTTGTTACCTATTTCGTCCTGGACATCAGCAACTATCAATTGTCCTCCATGCGCTGCAAATATTCTCGCAGTTTCGGCACCTATACCCGAGGCTCCACCCGTTATTAAAGCTACTTTTCCTTCAAGACGTTTTCCAATATTCATTGATAATTTCCCATCTAACCTTTTTAATAAAAAGCAAATGAAACGTTAATTTATGGAAAAAGCATAGCAAAGTTGGCCTTATAGTTCATCTGTGATGATCTTTTACTGGAGGTATAGCCTAGGATAGCGGTGTTTTTTAGGGGAGGGGAAAATGGCTTATGATTATATCGTGATTGGCGCAGGATCGGCAGGGTGTGTGCTAGCCAATAGACTAAGCGCAGACCCAAGTAAAAGTGTTTTATTACTGGAAGCGGGCGATAAAGACTCTAATTTTTGGATACACGTTCCTGTGGGCTTCACGAAAACGCTAAATAATCCCGAGGTCAATTGGAATTTTCAGACAGAACCAGAAGAGAATGTTTCCGGCCGCCAAATTCCAATTCCGCGAGGAAGAGTTCTAGGTGGATCGAGTTCTATAAATGGCATGCTATATGTTCGTGGCCAAGCATTTGACTATAACGTTTGGGCTCAATTGGGTAATAGGGGTTGGTCCTATGAGGATGTACTCCCCTACTTCCAAAAATCGGAGAACTTTGAACGTGGATCAGATAATTTTAGGGGTAAAGGCGGGCTTCTTAACGTCGCAGATATGTACGAACGTCATGACTTAATCGACGCTTTTATAGATGCGGGTGAAGAGCTTGGATACAAACGCAACCCAGATTACAATGGCGCTGTGCAAGATGGATTTGGTTACTATCAAATTACACAGCGAGATGGTCGACGAGAAAGTACAGCGAGGGCTTTTTTGAATCCAGCCAAGGGCAGAAAAAATTTAACAGTCGAAGCCCGAGCTCATGTTACAAAAATTAATTTTGACGGCAAAAAAGCTGTAGGGATTAATTACAGTGTAGACGGGCTTGAAAAAACTGAAAATGCAAACGCCGAGGTAATTCTTTGTGCAGGGGCTGTTCAATCACCACAAATATTAGAACTATCTGGAGTAGGACAGCCGGAACTACTTCGGCAACACAACATCGAAATAGTTCATGAATTACCTGGTGTTGGAGAAAATTATCGAGATCACTATGCCGCAAGAATGAATTGGCGGGTCAATAAACCCTTCACACTCAATGAACAAACCCGAGGTTTGAACTTAGTAAAAGAAGCATTTAAATACGTCTTCACCCGGAGAGGCGTACTCACATGGACCGCAGGCGTCGGTCACGCCTTCATGCGTACACGCCCTGAACTCGAAACACCAGACGTACAGTTTTTCTTTGTGCATGGTAGTTTTGCGTCTTCTACTGATCGTAAATTAGATAAAGAGCCTGGGATGACACTAGCTGTCTACCAGTGTCGACCAGAAAGTCAGGGGTCAATACATATTGGTGGTAAAAACCCATTCGATGCGCCCAAAATACGCCCTAACTTCCTAGCTGATCCTCTAGATCAGAAAACGTTAATAGATGGCCTACATCTTTGCAGATCTATTGGCGAAACGCGCAGTATGAGCCAATATATATCCCATGAAATGAACCCTGGAATAAATGTCACTAGCGATGAACAGATGCTCCAATTTGCCCGAGATACCGGCGCCACCACATACCACCCAATGGGCACCTGTAAAATGGGTAGCGACCGACTTGCTGTTGTCGACGATAATCTAAGAGTACATGGGCTGGAGGGATTGCGGGTGGTTGATGCTTCTATTATGCCAACAATGCCTTCAGGTAATATTAATGCACCGGTGATAATGATAGCAGAAAAAGCTGCCGACATGATCAAGGCAGATGCAATAAATTAAAATTGACAACTTTGAGTTGAAAGTATTTATCCGAGTTGGGAAGGTTGGTGCACATGGACAACATTGAATGGAAAACACGAGTTGATTTAGCGGCAGCTTTTCGATTAGCCGATCTATACGGTTGGTCTGATATGTTGGCAACGCATTTATCTGCTCGTATCCCCGGACCAGACGATCACTTTCTCATAAACCCTATGGGTGTGTTGTTTGAAGAAATCATAGCATCTGACCTCATCAAGCTTGATGTTGATGGTAACATTTTGTCTGATACCTCGAGAAGCATTAACCCAGCAGGCTATACAATTCACAGTGCCATTCACATTGGCCGCGAAGATGCGGGCTGCGTAATGCACACCCACACATCCGCTGGACTTGGTGTGGCAACTCAAAAGGATGGTTTGTTACCGCTTACTCAAATGGCATTAGCGGTTATCGCCAACACAGGTTACCACGACTACGAAGGGCCTGCCTTTGATTTACGGGAAAGAGACAGACTTATAGCCGATCTCAAAGATTTTAATATATTAATTTTACGAAACCATGGATTACTTACAGTAGGTAAAACTGTTTCAGAAGCATTCATGTGGATGTATAGAGCAGAACGGGCATGCCGTTTCCAGTTATCATTCCAGCAAGCTGGCGCCGAGGCACAACAGATACCTGGACCTGTGCAGCAAATTTCCATCGAAAGGTCCAAGAAAGCGATAAGCTCATCCGGTCATAGACCGATTGGTGAATTTGAATGGCCAGCCCTTTTAAGAAAACTAAATCGTCAAAATCCGGGTTTTGATCACTAAATTTTTAAATCAATCTATTAGAATAATTTTAGGGTAAGCATTCCCATATTCTTTTAAAGGAGTGCTTAAAACTACAGATTTCGGGAAGCAGAAGGTTTAAAGTTCGACACGTAATCCTGCAGACCACCCGTAACTATCTTTCATCTAACAGCCTGATCGGTTTTTGTCTCGCATTAATTTGAGTGATTTCAGCTGTGCCTCCCGCCTCGACTAAAATCACCTCGACACCTACACCCAATTTTTGTCGAAGTATCGTTTCAATTCGTTTTTTAGAATCAATGTTTTCAGAAAATGAAGCTTTTGCCTCACAAACAACACTCATTGTGTCTTTACCCGTGTTATCCCTGCGCACTCTGCAGAAATATTCTCCATTCAATTGACTGATTTCTCGCAAAATCACGCCTATACCTGTTGGATAAACATTTATCCCCCTAAGTTTAACCATGTTATCGCTTCTTCCCTGAAAACCAGCGAGTCTTCTGAACGGGTAAGCAAGTTCACTATCACCAGGTATAATGCTTGAAACATCTTTTGTATCAAAACGGATAATTGGATAGACCGTATCTTTAAAAAGAACCGTATCGCAAATATTGCCAGGTTCACCGTCATCTACTGGCTCGAGACTGTCCGGATCTATGATTTCAACAATGTGAGCATCTTCCCAAATATAAAGGCCATTATGATCAGGTCCCTCAGCCGCGATAATGCCGGTATCCCCTACTCCGTACCAATCAAAGCACTCTGCACCTCCCCAAGCTTCCGACACTGAAGGGCCTTCGTCACCAGCCATATGTCCAGATATCATTCGAATTTTCATATCGACGCCAGGCTCTAAACCAATTTTGCGGGCAACCTCAGCTAACTTCATTATGTAATCAGAGAAACCCACAATTACATTAACGCCGTACCTTCGGATGAAATCTACTTGTTGTTCAGACCGTGTTTCTAATCCCGTACCAGCAGACAATAACAATGCATTAGTGTAATGCAAGATTGCCTCCCTAATGTAATGCCCTCCATTAACCATACCGAAGCCGTAGACAGAATGCACTACATCGGTTGGAAGCAGCCCTTGAAAAAGATATGCCCGAGCGAGTAATACATTT
>Ga0160423_10001667_pt1 | contig 18615 bp, 12 predicted proteins | sample CRUFie14St8metaG_FD_108191 | JGI IMG/M metagenome (GOLD analysis project Ga0160423, IMG submission 108191) | Marine microbial communities from the Costa Rica Dome - CRUD Field 142mm St8 metaG | ecosystem: Environmental > Aquatic > Marine > Oceanic > Photic zone | place: Costa Rica: the Eastern... | reverse complement strand
TGCTAGTGTGTCTGCTTCGGCAGAGTGGGCGTTCTCTAAATCTTTATTGCAGTAAAAACGATAAGCAGCTGAAAGGGTGCGTTGCTCCATCTTGTGGAAAATATTTTGCACATCTACAGCTTTATGTTTTTTCATATCAAAATCGACATCTACTCGTAAAAATTCCTCTGCTAAAAGCGGAATATCGAAACGGTTGGAATTATAGCCCCCCAAATCACAACCTTCCATCATCTTTTTTATCTCATGAGCTAGTTCTTTAAAAGTAGGCTCGTTGGCTACTTTCTCATCAGTGATTCCATGTATTGCAGTTGTTTCAGGTGGAATAGGGACAGTAGGATTAACTAACCAAGTCTTGCCTTCCTTATTTCCGTTAGGAAATACTTTAAATATAGAGATCTCTACTATACGATCTTTCGCTACCTGTACGCCTGTGGTTTCCAAATCGAAAAACACAATAGGTTTTTTTAGGTTTAGTTCCATTTGATAAAAGTAATAAAAAGCCCTCAATGAGGGCTTTTCTTTATAGTTGTGTGTTGGGGTCAAACTGTTCTAAGTAGTCAGCAACCTTTCTTAGAAAACTACCTCCTAGGGCACCATCTACCACACGATGATCGTAAGAAAGTGATAGGAACATCATGTGGCGGATTCCAATCATATCTCCTTGTGGCATTTCAATAACCGCTGGTTTTTTCTTAATAGATCCTACCGCCATTATGGCTACTTGAGGTTGGTTGATGATGGGCGTTCCCATCACATTTCCAAAGGATCCCACATTAGTCAATGTAAATGTTCCTCCTTGAATTTCATCAGGCTTTAACTGATTAGCTCTAGCTCTTGCCGCTAAATCGTTTACTGTTTTTGTAATACCTATTAAGTTCATTTGGTCAGCACCTTTTACAACAGGTACAATCAAGTTTCCGGAAGGTAGTGCGGTAGCCATTCCAATGTTAACATCTTTATGTACAATAATGTTGGTTTCATCAACTGAAACATTAATCATTGGGAAGTCTTTAATCCCTTTAGCAACAGCTTCGATAAAAATAGGAGTGAAGGTAATGTTTTGACCTTCTCGTTTTTTAAATTCTGTTTTCACACTATTTCTCCAATTTACCAAAGTTGTTACATCTGCTTCTACGAAAGATGTTACGTGTGGGGATGTTTGCTTACTCATTACCATGTGATCGGCAATAAGCTTACGCATTCGATTCATTTGTATTATTTCTGAATCTCCACTTAAAGAAATAGCTGGAGCTGCTTTAGGAGCGGGTTTTGTTGCTTCTGATTTTGGTGAGGATGAATGTGGTGCAGTTGCTGGTTGAGGATCAGGAGCATTGCCTCTATTCTCCACATAAGCTAGAATATCTTCTTTAGTTACTCTACCTCCTTTTCCTGTTCCAGGAACTTGTTCCAGCTCTTCTAAAGAAATTCCTTCTTCACTTGAGATAGAGCGTACTAATGGAGAATAAAAACGACTTCCTTCATTAGTAATTGGCTGAACGCTTTCTTGTACTTTGGCTACTTGGTCTTCCACTTTTTCGGCTGCTACAGCTGGAGCAGGAGCTTCCTCAACTACAGGAGCCGATGTTTCAGTTCCCCCTTCCGTTTCTACAATAGCAAAAACTTCACCAACTTTTACTACATCGTTTGCTTCAAATAACTTTTTTACTAAAACTCCCTCTACGGAAGAAGGCACTTCGGAATCCACTTTATCAGTAGCAATTTCTACTACAGTTTCATCTATTTCAATAGTTTCGCCAACTTCTTTTTGCCAGCTAATTATTGTTGCTTCAGCAACACTTTCACCCATCTTGGGCATAATTAATTCTACTTGAGCCATCTAAAAAAAGATTTTAGAAATCACCTACAAAATTAACAAATTATTCCGCTTATTAGCTTACTTTTTACCGAGTAATGAAAGAACTATCAACAGTTTAACATAGTTTAATATGATCAATAGTTGTATAATAATAGCATAAAAAGGATAGCTTTTTGAAAAATGCTTTTTTGCAAAAATTCGCATGGCTCCATAAAAACATTTAATATGTGCATAGCTGTGTTTATTGGTGCTTTCACCTTTATAATGCAATATTTTGACAGTACCTAAATACCAATTTTCAAAACCAGCTTTCTGGATTCGATATGAAAGGTCTATATCTTCTCCGTACATAAAAAATGTTTCATCAAGTAATCCGACTTTTTCAACAACTGATTTGCGTATCCACATAAATGCTCCTGAAAGAATATCTACATTGTGATTTTCATCACTATTTAGAAATCCTAAATTGTAGCGATTAAAGAAAGATGAATTACGAAATAACTTACTTAATCCACTCAATTTACAAAACGAAACCCAAGGAGTTGGTAATCCTCTTTTAGATTCTTGTAAGAAATTACCAAAATTATCATGCATATACACTCCTAAAGCGCCACAATTTTTTGCCTTATTAATAAATTTTAAACATTTTTTAAAAGTGTCTTTTTGCACTATAGTGTCAGGATTTAATAATAAGATATTTTCACCTATTGAACGTTTAATTGCTTGATTATTAGCTACAGAAAAGCCAGGATTATTACTATTAGCAATTAATTTCACCTGGGGGAAATTCTTTTGCAGCATATTTACTGATCCATCACTAGAATTATTATCGACTACCCAAACTTCTGTTTCTATATCTTCAGAAGCAATCATTACAGACTGTAAACACTCTTTGAGGAGTTTCTTTACATTATAGTTCACAATTATTACTGATAAAATCATAAGAGCAAAGATAAAACTAGTTTTTTGTTAAAAGGTCTGTCAATAACTCTACTTGTCTTTACAACATTAAACTGGCTAATAGTTTAAATTTGTTTTATGAATTTTCCATCTAAGTTGATTGAGGAAGCTGTAGAGCAATTTGCTAAGCTTCCTGGTATAGGAAGAAAGACGGCTTTGCGTTTGGCACTGAACCTGCTCCAAATGGATAAAGAGCAAGTAAATCGATTTGGACAAGCTTTTATTGATTTACGAAACAATATCAAATATTGTTCTGATTGTCATAATATTTCTGATTTAGATGTTTGTGAGATATGTTCTAATACCAGCAGAGATGAAAGTATGCTTTGTGTAGTTGAGGATATTCGTGATGTGATGGCGATTGAAAACACTCATCAGTTTAAAGGAAAATACCATGTTTTAGGAGGTATTATTTCTCCGATGGACGGTATTGGACCTTCTGATCTTAATATTACATCTTTAGAAGAAAAGGTGCACAGTGGCATTGTGAAGGAGGTGATTATGGCTTTGAGTACAACTATGGAAGGTGATACAACAAACTTTTACATCTTTAAAAAACTCAAAGAATCCAATGTTAAATTAAGTGTGATTGCTAGAGGAGTTTCCATCGGAGATGAACTGGAATATGCTGATGAAGTAACACTTGGCCGATCGATCGTAAATAGAACTCCTTACGAAAATTCCATAGTTCAGTAATTTTATGACACCAACTTTTATTATTAGTATTATAGCGGCCTATTTTTTTGTGCTTATTTTGATTTCCTATTTCACAGGCAAAAGCGATAGCAATGAGGCTTTCTTTCTAGGAAATAAACAATCTCCTTGGTATGTAGTTGCTTTTGGAATGATTGGCGCAACACTTTCTGGAGTTACTTTCATCTCAGTTCCGGGATGGGTAGGAGATAGTCAGTTTAGTTATTTGCAAATGGTTCTTGGTATGACTGCAGGTTATGTAGTTATTGCTAACATTCTACTGCCATTATACTACAAGCTAAATTTAACTTCTATTTATAGCTATTTAGAGCAACGATTTGGTTCAGTTACCTATCGAACTGGTTCGTTTTTCTTTTTAATTTCAAGAACTATAGGCGCTTCTTTTCGATTATATTTAGTAGCTAATGTTTTACAACTAGCCATTTTTGATGCTTGGAATGTACCTTTTTGGCTTACTGTCTCGCTGACTATTTTACTTATTTGGTTGTATACATTTAGAAGTGGAATTAAAACAATTATTTGGACAGATACCCTACAAACACTATTTATGTTATTGGCAGTAGGGATAAGCATTTGGCTTATGTCTGATCACATGCAATTGGGTTTGGGAGATTTAGTAAACACTATTCAATCCTCTGACTATTCACAAATATTTTTTTGGGAGGGAAAACAAAACTTTATGAAGCAGTTCTTTTCAGGAATGTTTATTGCGATTGTAATGACTGGTCTTGATCAAGATATGATGCAAAAGAATTTGAGTTGCCCTAATCTAGCGGATGCCAAGAAAAACATGTATTGGTTTTCTGGTGCCTTGATAGTTGTAAACATCTTCTTTTTAAGCTTAGGAGTTATGCTTTATACTTTTGCAGAACAACAAGGTATAATTATTGATAAAGGTGATGATTTATTCCCTATTGTTGCTTTAAAAGGAGGATTAGGAATTGGTGTAGGAGTATTCTTTATATTGGGTTTGATAGCAGCAGCTTATTCAAGCGCTGACTCTGCTTTAACATCATTAACAACAGCCTTTTGTGTAGATTTTCTAAAAATAGAAAGTAAGACAAAAAATCAACAGATTAATCAGCGAAAATGGGTACATATAGCTTTTTCTTTGTTGTTGATTTTTGCAATTTTAATTTTTAAAGCAATAAATGATGAAAGCGTGATCGCAGCTTTATTTAAAGTTGCTGGATATACTTATGGGCCGTTGTTGGGAATCTATACTTTTGGATTATTCACAAAATATAAAATAGAAGATAAATATGTAATCTATGTAGCATTAATATCTCCAATTTTAACATATCTCATTAATATTCAATTTGATTTAGGTTTTGAAATATTAATGATAAATGGTTTAATTACATTTATTGGATTAGATTCTTTAAGAAAAGACACATATTATTGGAATAAATGATTCCTGCTCACCTTTTTTAAGTAAAACATTATTCCAGATCCGGAAATAATAAGACATAAAGAGATTATTTCTGCTTGAGTAAAATCTCCTAACCAATTAGGGTTTATACGAATTTGTTCAATTAAAAAACGCTCTAATCCTGCAACTATTAAGTATAAACTAAATAGCATTCCTGGAATTGAAATTTTTTTACGAGTAATCCACATAAGTAAAAATAACACACCAGCCATAATTGATTCATATATTGATGTTGGATAAACTAAATCATCTGGAGGTTTAGAAACACCATTTTTATAATCATAGTGCCAAATCCAATCAGGTAAAAAATTAATATGTTCTGGAATATCACAAGTGTTAGAAGTACCCCAACAGCCATCGCCAGCAAAATGACACCCTAATCTTCCAACTGCATAAGCTAGTAGTAAGGCTGGCGCTGCAGAATCACAAATGTGCGTATAATGTATGTTGTGTTTTCTACAATACCATATAACAATTGGTGCCGCACCAATGAGTCCACCCCAGAAGGAAAGTCCTCCAAAATCTAAAAGTTGGCCAATTGGATCTTGTAATAAAGCGTCAATATTTTCTAAATTATGGGCTATTTTAGCTCCTAATATTCCAGATAATGCTGCTATCAAAGTGATATTTCCAACAATTTCATGAGGATGTATTTTTTCTTTGATAATTTTTGGTTCAGAAAGCGCTTTTTTAGCATAATCTCTATACTTACTATAAGAGGAAACAATAGCTCCTAATATTCCTCCAATTAAATCACCTCTTGAAGAAAGGATTAATTGTTGTGGATTTTCTACGAAATCGTTGTAATTAAAAGTAATTTCAACTAGTTTAAAACCAATGATAAAACCAATTATAGCAGAAGATAAAATTTGCCAGGGTGTTGCTTTTAGTCCAATGATTTTGTCTTGGATAAAGACCTTTAAAATCCCTTCTTTCTCTTTTCTTTTAAGTTCTTTAGATATTATCCAACTTCCTGATAAAAAAGCAAGTGCCACAAAAAAACCAAAGGTTTGAATTGGAAGTGGAATATATATTCCGAAAACATCTAAAATAAAATCGCTTATTGTTGGATACATAATTAAACAGATTCAAAAATAAAAATTCCGTCTTCATCTATAGTGTTAAGCTGACATTTTTTTAACTGATTTACCCACTCTTCTTTGTATTGTGTTTTTACTCGAACATAGTTTTCCGTATATCCGAACATAAAACCATTTTTATTATCATCTTCAAATATCACCTTTCTTTTGCTACCAACTTGTTGTTCATAAAAATGCCTACGCTTTTTAGCGGATAATACACGTAACATTTTACTTCGTTTATTTCGCACAGCCTTAGGAACTACATTTGTCATTTTTGCAGCAAGGGTATTTTCACGCTCTGAATATGAGAAGACATGTATGTATGAAATATCAAGCTCATTTAGGAAAAGGTATGTTTTCAAAAATTCTTCATCTGTTTCCCCTGGAAAACCAACAATTATATCAACACCAATACAACAATGAGGCATTGTTTTTTTAATAAGTTTTACTCTGTTCGCATACAGATTAGAAAGATATCTTCTTTTCATATTTTTCAAAATTATATCCGAACCTGATTGTAATGGTATGTGAAAATGTGGAACAAAAGCTTTGGATCGAGAAACGAATTCAATAGTTTCGTTTTTCAATAGATTTGGCTCAATAGAAGAAATACGAATACGTTTGATTCCTTTTACTTTGTCTAGTTTTTTAACTAAATCTAAAAAAGTATGTTCATGTTTTTTATTGCCAAACTCTCCTTTTCCGTAATCTCCGATATTTACTCCAGTTAGTACTATTTCTTGAATACCTTTTTCAGAAATTTCTTTCGCATTCTTCAAAATATTTTCTAATTTATCACTACGACTAACTCCTCTTGCCAATGGGATCGTGCAATAGGTGCATCTATAATCGCATCCATCTTGAACTTTTAAAAAAGCGCGTGTTCTATCACCAATTGAATATGCGTCCACAAAAAAATTAGCATCATTCACTTCACATGAATGAATTTCTGTTTTGTGTTTTTTAGTTAGGTCGTTAATGTAATCAGTTAGTTTAAATTTTTCAGTTGCTCCCAAAATCATATCCACGCCATGTATTTCTGAAATCTGCTCAGGTTGAAGTTGAGCATAACAGCCAACTATAACTATGAAAGCTTCAGGAGATGTTTTCAAAGCAGAGCGAACAATTCGTTTACATTCACGATCTGCATTCTCAGTAACAGAACATGTATTTATTACATAGATGTCAGCTTCTTCTTTGAAATCAACTTTTTGGTAGCCTTCTTTTTGAAATTTTCTAGAGATAGTTGATGTTTCTGAAAAATTCAGCTTACATCCTTGAGTGTAAAAGGCTACCCTTGCTTGATTTTTCATTCTGCAAAACTAATTATTTCTCTGTAGATATATTTTTTTTGAAACTTAATAAATCAATTATGCGTAAACTTTACTTTAAAAGATACATTTTCTGTCTTTCCAAAAACACACCAAATGAAGAAATTGATAAACCATTTCACGAAGTTTCTACTACTTGCATTGGTGATGTCCTCAACAAGTGCTATGGGACAAATTTTGGCTAACTATTTTATTCTTGGACCTGCTAGTGGTTGTGGTAGTCTTGCAGTTGAATTTCAAGATATCTCTTCAGGAAACCCAACCAGTTGGTGGTGGGACTTCGGAAATGGTTTAACTTCAACAGATCAAAATCCAGTCATGGTTTTTTATCCTGGAGTATATGATGTAACCCTTAAAGTGTCAGATAGTTTATCAATGGATATTTTACATATTAGTGATGTAATTAGGGTATATGAATTACCTCAGGTGAATTTTAGTGCAAATATTACTTCAGGGTGCCTTCCTCTAGAGGTCAGTTTCGAAGATCTGTCATTATCCTCCGCTCCAATAGTTTCGTGGTTTTGGGATTTTGGAGATGGAGGTAATGATACAGTTCAAAATCCTTCTTATTTATATAATTCATCCAATGAATTTGATGTATCTTTATTAGTTGTTGATAGTAATTTATGTAGTAGTATTTCTACAAAATTGAGTTATATTATCTCAGAACAAAGACCTCAATTAGATTTTACTGCAAATCCAGAGTTTTCTTGCCTCAACAGTCAACAGGTTGATTTTATAAACAATACTCAATCATCACAAACCTTAAATTATAAATGGAGTTTTGGAGATGGGCATACTAGTAATTTAAGTAACCCAACCCATTTTTATGCAAGCCAAGGAATATATAATGTCAAGTTAATCGCAACATCTTCAGTATGTTCAGACTCAATCATTAAATTTGATTTTATTAATGTAGACGCAGTCTTAGATGTTGATTTCACTGTAGACGATAGTATTGTTTGTGAAGGTGATCATATTGTCTCTTTTGAAGAATTAGCTTCTTCTCATGTAACAGATTGGTATTGGGATTTCGGCGATGGTAATTCATCAGTATTAGCAAACCCTTCTCATATATATTCTAACAGCGGAGTTTATGATGTTGCGCTAAAGGTTTCTAAACAGGGAAATTGTATGCAACAACTTACTAAGCAACAATTTATTGAAGTGTTACCAAAACCAACTGTTAATTTTTTAGCTTCTGATAGCGTCGCCTGTCATATACCATTTTTAATAGAGCTCGAGGATTCGACTTTTAATGCTGTTTCTTGGACATGGAAGTTAAATAATAGCTTTATTGGCAACAATCAGTATCAACAATTTTTAATTGATTCCATTGGATTTTATGATGTCTTTTTAGAGATATTTGATGACAATGGTTGCAAAAATAGTCTAATAAAACATGATTATATCCAAATTGATCCTGTGGAAATAGATTTTACATCTGATCTTCAATCAGGTTGCAATCCTTTAGAAGTTAAATTTATACCGCAAGTATATAGTTTGTCAAGTGTAACAGATTATCAATGGCATTTTGGTAATGGCCTCCAATCCTTTTATGAGCAACCATTACACTTATATACCGCTGGAGGTAATTATGATATAAGTATAACTGTTAAAAATCAGTTAGGTTGTATGACTTCTTCATTTAAATCAGACTATATAAAAGTAACAGATCCTGCTAATAGCTTATTTTCATCATCTGCTAATACAATTTGTGGTAATGATAGTGTGTTGTTTTTTGATTTATCTACATCTGCTGATCCTATTACTTCATGGTATTGGGATTTTGGAGGCGCTCCTTATCTTAATTCTAACTTTCAAAATCCTATACATATTTTTCCAGACACAGGTTATCATTCCATCAGTTTGATAACTGAAGTAAGTGGTTGTTTTGATACAATTTCCATAGATAGTTTTATATATGTAGGATCACCCATTGCCTTATTTTATCCTGTTCAAAACTGTGAAAATTATAACTCTATACAGTTTCATAATGAATCAGTTGATTATGATAGTTGTATTTGGTACTTTGGAGATGGTAATGTATCATATGATAATCATCCAAATCATAATTATTCTTCTTATGGTGTTTATGAAGTGACCCTAGAAGTTTTTAATGATGGTGCTAACTGTACAGGTGAAATAATAAAAGAAATAGCCGTTGAGCCACCATATCCTAATTTGATGATAGATTCAGCTTTTTCATCAGAAGGCTGTCCGCCATTGACAGTATTATTTCATGATATTTCTCCTTATAGCGATGAAAATCCTAATAGTCCATATAACGTTGCTGACAAAATTCTTTTTGGAGATGGGAATTGGTCTCATAATAATTACCAAAATACTTATGATTACCCCGGATATTATTCAGTACAACACATAGTAGGAAGCCCTTTAGGTTGCATAGATACAGTAACATATGATAGCTTAATACATGTTTTTAATACTCAGGCTAATATTTCTGTTGGTAATGTTCTGAACTGTAATCCATTTACATTAGAACTTTTTGATGCCAGTGTTTCAGAGGATACAATTATTGAATGGAATTGGATCTCTGATGGTCAAATTAAAAGTCAAAATAACCCTGTATTTACATATTTTAATGAAGGTGTTTATGATGTTTTTTTGGAAATTATAACTAAAGATGGTTGCACGGACACTATAGTAGCTTCTGATCTAGTAGAATATATAATTCCCAATGCTATTGTTGACTATGAGTCACAAATTTGTCTGAATGATACAGTCCATTTTATTTCGAATTCTTATGGAAATAACATTAATCATGATTGGAGTTTTAATACAATTAACAATTATAGTGTCCAACAAGAATTTACAGAAATGGGGATACAACAAGAATTTTTGATTGTGACTGATGAAAACCAATGTGTAGATACGTCATTTATAGTTATTGATGTTTTAAAACCTGTAGCAGATTTCGTTGTTGATCAACACACAAGCAATTGTCCGCCTCTTCTATGTGGTTTTATTGATGGCTCTTCCTCATCTGTTGTAAGTTGGGAATGGAGCTTTAGTGATTCTTCCTTATACCAGCTGCAAAACCCGTCAAAACTTTTTTCAGAGTCAGGATCTTTTGATGTTCAGTTAATTGTTATTGATTCATTAGGATGTTCAGATACATTAAAGATAGATGATGCAATACAAATTAATGGTCCCTCAGGTAATTTTTCTATTTCAGATTTAGAAGTATGTGCTGAGGAGCCTGTCCACTTTTCGGTAAATACACAAAACTCCAATGACATAATATGGGATTTCGGAGACGGAAATTTTTCATCTAATTTTACAGAAACGCATTTTTATAATCAAGTAGGGTCATACTACCCTAAACTTATATTAACAAGTGTTTTTGGTTGCCAACAAATAATTGTTCAAGACTCCATAATTGTTGGAAATAACACAGTCTTTATTGATGAAATAGATGATGTTTCAGTTTGTTTTGGAGACTCAGTTTTATTAGATATTCAAACTAACGGTTTATTAGAAAGTTGGACACCTACTATTGGAGTTATTGATACCTTGAGTTTAAACACACTAATTAGAGTAGATACAACAACATTATATATTGTTAGTGTTAAAGATGGAAATTGTATTAACAATGATTCAATATTAGTTACTGTTTATGACAAGGTTGTAGATCCTGAATATTTTATCGAAAATCAATTATGTGAAGGAGAAGAGGTGAGTTTTGTAGAAAATACACAACTTCAGTATGATTATTCATTTAATTGGGAAATACAAGGAGCTTCATTTAATTACAATCCTTCGATTGTTTTTGATAGTTCTGGGACATTTCCTGTTAAACTAACATTATTCAACGATTCTACAACTTGTTACTCTTCGCTAACAGACACAATTTTTATAAATAAAAATCCCATAGCTAATGCAGGGTCAGATATTTCAGTTTGTGAACAGGACAGTTTTGTATTAAATGCCATAGGTGAAGGGTCTTTTTTATGGGATGGTATTTATTTAGGTCAAGAGTTATTTTTATATGCTGATACTACTAAAGAATACGAATTGCTTGTTACTGACTCTAATGGATGTCAATCATTGGATAATGTTTTAGTAGATGTAAAACCTTTACCAAAAATTCATTTAATAGGAGAGCTTTCGTTATGTTTGGGAGACACCTTACACTTACAATCATTTGATAATTCAATTTATCACTGGGGTAGTACTTTTACATCAAATGAGTTTAAGACAAGACCAACCAGCTCTCATTCAATATCAGTAGGAAAATACAGTGAAGCTAACTGTTATAACGAACTTATTTTTAAAGTTGAAGTTTTTGACACTAATTCCATAGAGTTGATTAAGCCAAGTGTTATTTGTGAAGGCGAAATGTTTTCTCTTAATTTAGATGTTAATGGCCCTAGTGTTTTCAATGTAGACTGGAGCATTGGAGGTCAAACATATAATTCTTATCCGATTGATGTTTTTTTGGATTTGGCAGGTTATTATAATGTTGAAATTATTATCGAAAATGTTCATGGTTGTCTTTCAAGAGAAACTATTTTAAATGGTATAGAAGTAAATAACACACCAAACTCGACATTTTATCAACTTAATAAAGAAATCTCACAGATAAATAATACAGCTTCTTTTATGCCAAAAAATCAGCATTATAAGTTGTATTCATGGGACTTTGGAGATGGTAATTTATCTAATGACGTTCTTCCAAAAAATGAGTATGTAATGACAGGTAATTATATTGTTATTTTGGAAGTTGAGAATGAACAAATGTGCACATCAAAAGATACCTTAAATTTATTGGTAAATAAAGATTACACCTGTTGGATACCTAATGCATTCACACCCAACAATGATGGCTTGGACGATCTATTTATGCCTATAGGAAATACTATAAATGATTATTTTATTTTTATATATAACTCATGGGGAGAGCTGATCTTTGAAAATAAAAATAATGGATGGAATGGAGAACTTTTAAATGGATTAGAGGCACAAATAGGTGTATACACCTATGCAATATATACTACAGACGAAAATGGTAAACATAGAAATTACCATGGAGAAATACATTTACTCAGGTAAATATTTCTTACTCTTTTAGTGACTCAAAAATAGTAGATAATTGATTATTTGTTTTTACTGTATAATCTGAATTTTGTATAATTTTTTGCATGTACTCTTTACGATTTTTTATTAGTGGGTGGGTACTCATGATTTCCGAAATAGAAAATTCACTTTCTTTTTCCAATTGTTCAAATAGTTCAACCATTGCGTAAGGATCTAAATTATTATTAATAAGGATCTTTAAGCCATATTCATCTGCTTCTTGCTCAAACTCTCTTGAATATGAAAGAGAATGAATTTGTTGTACATTTTCGGCTAGAACAGACATAATACCATTTACATCATTGAAAAGTAAAGAAATCATCATGTAACCGGCAAGACTTTTGCTAAGAGCTTTTATTGAATGCCTATTATTAACATGCGAAACCTCATGACCAATTAAGGCCGCAAGTTGATCATAGCTCTGTATCTTCTCTAAGATTGCACTGTAAATAACAATTTGACCATTAGGAAGGGCAAATGCATTTACTTTATTTGATTTTACAACAGTAAATTCTAGTTTTTTTGTTTCAGCTAAATATAGTTTTTCAGCAAAATTTTGTAAATCTTCAGTCTTTTCATTATCTATTTTATTTTGATCAATAAAATCGTTCATAACCATATCACCAATATAGTTGTCGAAAGTCTGAGGTAATAAAGCAACTGATTTCTCAGCAATTGGAGGAAGAACATAGAAATATAAACAAGAAAAAGATGCAAATAAAAAAAATGTAATAATGGAAATTTTTAAAAAACCTGCATTTGTTATTTGTGTGTGAATATCAATACCTCTATTTTTTTTCATTTCCTGAAAAAAAAATTGGGAAAAATTTTCATCATCAATTTTCAATACTGAGTCTAGATTTTTTTTGTTTCTAATCTCAAATAAATTACCATAGTTATTAAATTGAATTTGTGAAATATCCCAATAAATAAAATCTTCATTTTCTTTTTTAAAGAAGATTTTATTTTTTAGAAAATCAAAGTTGACTGAGACTTGAAATGGAGCGGAAGATAATCCATCAAAATATTTCCCCTCAAACAACATATTATAAATTAATTACCAATTTCAAGATCAAGATAATCCATTGCTCCTTCGCCAGTAGCATTATTATATTGTTCTTCTGTTTGGTGAATTGAATCTAAATCAATATCACCATTTAATTTAATATTATCACAAATAAATTTATTGTTTCTCATGATAACCCAAGGTGTTCCAATCCCGAAAGTAAATACTGTAATTAATAAGTTGATTATAATTAGTTCAAAAAAACCACTACCTGTTGCCGTAGATTTACAAGTAATAACATTTTCACCATTTTTCATCTTCAAATTACTCCAATAATAATTAAATATATCACGATAAAACCAAAATGAGTAAATTCCAAAAGTTATTACTGTAAGAAAATATCCTTTTAGGGAGATCCATAACCAATCCCCACCATTACAATCATTTGAAAACTCAATTTCACCATAACGAAAGTGCTCATGAGTATATCTGCGAAGATTCATAGAAAACCAAAACGAATAAAGTCCAAGAGTGATAATTGTTAAAAAAGTCCAAAGATAAATTTTACCTGCTAATTCTCCACGCTTTCCTCTGTAGCCAAAGCGAATACCCCGATAAGATGTTCTGCTCATTCCGTACTTAAGCGAGCCATGTATTATAAATGGAATAACAGCTAAAAGTCCAAGATAAACAAATAGGATGCCTAAAATTGGATTGACCATTATCAACAAGCCATAAACAATTAAAAAAGCAATATAAATTAAAATTACTTTTATGAATCCAACAAATAGTTCCCAGCCTGTTCCAGAAAAATGAAAACGTTCATTATTTAAGGATGTTTGCCCGTAAATATATTTAAGTTTTTTTACCCTAGCCCAAGGATAGTAAATCCCTAAAGTTATTATAGTTAATAACCAATTAACTATAATGATGCCAAAGAACTCAGAGCCTTTTCCAAAAAACTCAAGATTATAGTTTTGTTTATTTGTTGGTATTTCTTTTTCGTTCATATTATTTTAAATATTTCAATTAATAATTATGTATTTAAATTGATAATAATTGTAAATATATAAATATTAGATATGTAGAGCCTTTTGTGTTACTTTTATAAGTAGATATATGTTTGATTTCATAAGTCATTTTGAGTAAATTTGACCTATTCAAATGCAAATACATGAAGCTAATATTGGGCTTGTTTCTTTCAATTTTTTTGGTGGCTTGTTCTTCTAATAATCTTAAAGAAAATCATAAAATTTTTAAATACAATGAATCAGCAGGGATAAGCAGTTTAGATCCCGCTTTTGCTAAAGATCAAGCTAATATTTGGGCAACAGCGCAATTGTTTAATGGATTAGTACAGCTGAACAAGGATTTGGCTGTTCAGCCAGCCATAGCTAAAAGATGGGATATAACAGCCGACGGCAAAATATATACCTTTTACTTAAGAACCGATGTTCTTTTTCATCAACATGAACTTTTATCTGAAGAAGAACGAATTGTTACAGCCCACGATTTCGTCTATTCTTTTAATAGATTAACAGATGCAGAGTTGGCTTCACCAGGAGCTTGGGTATTGAATAATGTAAAATCTTATGAAGCTCTTAACGACACATCATTAAGGATAAGTTTGAAAACACCTTTTCCACCATTTCTTGGTTTACTTTCTATGCCATATTGTTCGGTAGTTCCTGAAGAGGTAGTGTCTCAAACAAATTTTAGGGACGAGCCAATTGGAACAGGTCCTTTCCATTTTCAGTACTGGAAGGATAATGTTAAATTAGTAATGCGAAAAAATCCTGACTATTTTGAGAAGGGTTTGCCTATGCTAGATGCTGTCTCTATTAGTTTTATTAAAGATAAGCAAGCTGCATTTTTATCTTTCTTAAAAGGAGATTTAGACTTCATTTCTGGTTTAGATGCCTCTTACAAAGATGAGGTCCTAACTAGAAATGGCACCTTACAGAAAAACTATCAAGGAAAAATAAATATGCAATCGCAGCCTTACTTAAATACTGAGTATTTAGGTTTTTTAATGGATGAAAACAATCTATCTGTAACACAGCAAAAATTAGTAAGAAAAGCTATTAACTATGGTTTTGATAGGAAAAAGATGATTACCTATCTGCGTAATAATATCGGTACGCCTGCATTAGCTGGTTTTGTGCCTAAAGGATTACCCTCATATACTGAAGATTTGGATGGGTATTACTATGATCCTAAAAAAGCAAAAGCATTATTATCTGAAGCTAATATTCCTTTTGGAACAAAAATAGTTTTAAATACTACTTCTTCATATTTAGATATTTGCGAGTATATCCAAAATCAGTTACAAGAAATAGGTTTAATTATTAAAATAGAGGTTTCTCCCCCCTCCACACATAGACAAATGGTAGCTACCTCTAAACTTGATTTTTTTAGAGGTTCTTGGATTGCTGATTACGCTGATGCAGAGAACTACTTAGCCCTTTTTTACTCCAAAAATTTTTGTCCGAAAGGACCTAACTATACTCATTTTAAAAATGAAGATTTTGATGCTTTTTATGAATTAGCTATTCAGCAGACAAACGATAGCATTCGTTACAAACTTTATCAAAAGATGGATCAAATTATTTTAGATGAAGCAGCCATTGTTCCTTTATATTACGATCAAGTTATTCGTTTTGTGCAATCAGATATACAGTTTTTCGAAAGCAATGGAATGAATATGTTAAGCTTAAAAAGAGTAGAAAAAAATTAATTAAATCCTGCTATTATCGGAAAGTGATCTGATAGTGTTACATTTTTAGTGCTAAAAGAATGTATATCCAGCTCTGGAGAACTAAGTATGTAGTCAATACGTAAAGAAGGAAATTTACCATTATAAGTTCTGCCCAGCCCTAATCCTTGTTCTACAAAAGTATCATTTAAACCCTTCGATAAATATTGGTATGCATAGGAGTCAGGTGTGTCGTTAAAATCTCCGCAAAGAATGACAGGATAAGGAGATTTGTTGACATGTTTTTTAATAGCTTTTACCTGTTCAGCTCTTTTGATAAAGGAGGTTTTCAAACGATCTCCAATACTAATCATATTCTTTTTCAGTTCTTCCGTTTCTAATGAAGGACTTTGCATAAAGGAATAGTCACTTGGTCTAAACCAATTAGATGCCAAATGTATGTTATATACTCGAATAGTATCATTAGAAGTTATAATATCAGAGTAAATACAGATATTATTTTTACGTTCCCCTTTAATGCTAACCGTTCCTTTTTGAATAATAGGAAAGTTGGAGTAGGTCGCCATTCTCCATTGTTTTTTTTGGCTTTGTAGACCAATGTGTTGATAAGGTAGTTGAATATTTGGTAATTCGTTTGGAGCATAAAATTCTTGCAAACATAAAATATTCGGTTGCTCAGTATTGATAAAATCTACAATCTCATCTTCTACATTTTTATTATCAATCCATTCATACACATTGAATAAACGTACATTGTAGCTCATAACCGAAAAATCAGCTTGTATATTCTCTTTTGTGTTTGTAATATTAAATAGTCTATCTAAATGTCCCCAACCTAGTAAAATAATAAAGAGATTGCTCCAAAAATGTCTTTTAAAGATTATGATCCAATAGAATGTAAAAAGTAAATTTACAAGCAGTAAAACAGGGTAAAGGAGTCCTAAAAACGCAACGGGCCATAAAAACGTGCTTGGGCTGATATATGGCGCCAAGTATGCGAGTGCTAAGGCGAAAAGTGTTAGCATATTTAGAATATAAAGAATCCTATTTACCCAAATCATTTTTTACTAGCTTTAAAAAGCGTTTCCTTTTCTTTTTCGTTTAAGCTATCGTAACCAGATTTAGAAATCTTATCTAATATTCTGTTGATTTCTTTTTGAGATAATGCTTTTTCTTCTCTCCATTGATCGTCAGTTTTTGGTTTTCTGTGTACGGTTTTTAGAGGTTGCTTTTTAAAGCTGTTCGCTAGTGCATCCATTAGCCTGCTAAAGTTTCTAGACCAATCTTTGCCATCTTTGAGTTGACGTGTATATAAAAATCCGTAAAGTGCTCCGCCTAAATGTGCAATATGACCACCAGTATTTCCTTTAGGAATACTGAGTACATCTAGCAAAATAGAGAAAATAGCAATGTGCTTAAGTTTTACTCTTCCAATAAAAGTGAGGTTTATGTTATAGTTGGGTACATAATTAGCAATAGCAGTAAGAATAGCCAATACAGAAGCAGAAGCGCCTATAGCCATGGATTGACTTAAGTTTTGCTGGAATGCTGGAAATAAGTTGAAGGCTAAAACATAACTAAATCCACCGAAAATACCGCCCAACACATAGGTGCTTACCAACTGCTTGCTGTTCAGGTATTGCATGAATATTTGTCCACCAAAATACAGCCAAAGTAAATTGAATAGGATGTGTATAAAGCCTTCATGTAAGAACATATAACTAATGATGGTCCAAGGTTTTTGCACTAGCTTAGTTACATCTGCAGGTAGTGCAAACCAATGTATGAAATCCCAAGGGTTCCCTTGCATTAAAAAGGCAAAAACACCAAATAGTTTTACTAGTACAAATACAGCTAAGTTGATGTATATGAGCTTGGTCAGATTGCTTCCTTTTCGGAATTGTCTTTTAAATTCTTCAATCATTAGTAAAAATGCTGACTATTTTTACGCCAATACTTAATCAAGAAATATCCAAATATCATACCTCCTAGATGTGCAAAATGCGCCACATTATCACCAGGATTATTTTGTATGCCTGACCAAAGTTCAAAAGCTCCGTAAATCATTACAAAATACTTAGCTTTAATTGGTAAAGCGAAATAGATATAGATTAGCGTATTTGGAAAAAGCATTCCAAAAGCTAATAAAACGCCAAATACAGCTCCTGAAGCACCTATGGTAGGTGTATGGTACAAAATATTGAGTTCGCCCATCAGTGGATCAATAAAGTTCTTCCCATTGCTTATTGCTTCATAGCCTTTATTTACCACCCCACTTATTTGTTCAGCTGACATTTTGGCTTCTAAAAGTGAAATTTGTAATTGATTAACACCTAGGTGTAGGGCAGCAGCTCCTAATCCACTTATCAGGAAATATGTAAGGAATCGTTTCCCACCCCATACATTTTCCAACTGATTTCCGAACATCCACAAAGCAAACATATTAAAGAAAATATGT
>Ga0160423_10001666_pt1 | contig 18618 bp, 22 predicted proteins | sample CRUFie14St8metaG_FD_108191 | JGI IMG/M metagenome (GOLD analysis project Ga0160423, IMG submission 108191) | Marine microbial communities from the Costa Rica Dome - CRUD Field 142mm St8 metaG | ecosystem: Environmental > Aquatic > Marine > Oceanic > Photic zone | place: Costa Rica: the Eastern... | reverse complement strand
TGCGCGCGGAGTGGCGGGCGGCGCCCTGCGCAGAGATGATGCCCAAATGCGGCAGAACCTCCCCCCCCCCTCCCCGCCCTTTTTGTTTGTGGCCCCCCCCCCCCCCCCCGCCCCCCCCCCCCCCGAAAAAAAAAAAGTTTGCCCTCAGAAAATGAGGTCCGCGTCCGCCTGACCCACTCCCGAGAGGAGGTCCGGCGCCGCTGCCGCCATGGCGAAGGGATCCACCAGGGGCGCCCCCCCATTCTGCTGTGCAGCCGCCTTTGCCGCGTCCTCCTTCTCCTGCCTCTCCTTGGCCTCCTGCTTCTTTCCCTGGATCTTCTTCAGCCGGAAGAACTCCTCTCTCTCCAGCTCGTCCAGCTCGCCCTGGGCGACAACACGTCAGCAAAACCTTCCACCAATTCTTCTCTTCCTCTTCTCGTCACTCACCTTGATGTAGAGAATGGTGTTCTCCAGCTTGGGTATGATGGTATGCTCCAGCGCGTTGACCCTCCTGTTCGTGGTCTTGATGGCCTCGTCCAGGGTGACAAAGGCGCACTGCAGAGACGCCAGCTCGATCATAAGGTCCACCGTCCGCTGGAAGGAGTCCTTCGCGCCAGAGACCTTCTGCCCTCCCTTGCTCAACCCGAAGAGCTCAGTGTTCTTCTCCTGAGACCCGGCCAGGTCGTTCCGCTCGAAGACGGGGACCTTGACGCCGGCGACGTTGTCCTGCCGCGCCGCTACCCGCACGCTAGCCTCCTGCTCCATACAAAACAAACACACAAAAGGTAGACCAAGATCAGGATCATCGAGTTAGAGGCAGGCGTTAGGGCACTCACTCTCCTCCACAGACACGAACGGCAGCGCGGTGGTTGGGGTCCCCGAAAGTTCTGAGGGGGCGGGCGGAGTGCGGAGTGATTGGGAAGACTCGGTCCTCACCTTCACGGAGTCCACGATGGTGTGCTTCACGGAGTCCCCTGCGGTGTACTTTGCTTCCGTTAACGCGAAGTTGCTCTCCCTCAGCGACACACCCATTTTTTCCTTTGTTTCCAATATGCGTCGCAGGATTTGTCTGAACCTCATGTTCAGAGCGTCTGCCTTCTTTTTCAAAAGTTGGTGTCCTTTCTTCGCCCCGCCGAGCCGGTTCTTGATGACCGCCAGCACCGTCACGGTGGGTACGACCACATACCTGTTCCCTGCGCCGCTCATCGCCAACTATGAGACCAAACCAAACCAAGTCCTCGCCGCGACCCCGGGCCCCTACTCCTACCCTCCCCACTGCTACCCCTTTCTATTGTCTCGATCGAAAAAAAACCCTCAATTCATTCCGGTGCAGGCATCCCAAGGACAGCTCGATCGACAGCTCAAGAGCACTGGAGCGAGGAGGGGAAGGGAAGGGCGCGGGGAAGGATGCTAGCCAAGGCGAAGGGCGCCGTGGCAGGTAGGGCAGCCGCCATCGCGAACCAGGCGGAGTCCATCGCGACTTTGAACGTGGAGTCGCAGATCAAGAGCGGGGCGGCTGCGGTCCAGAACGCGGTGGAGGCAAACCTCCGGGGGGCGAGGGGGGGAGGAGGAATCGGTGGGACCGTAGCAGCGGTGGGAGTGGGGGTGGGAGTCGCGGCCGTGACGGCGGCAGCCAGCACCATCGCCCCGGCGGTCGTCTCCATGGTGAAGCAGAGCGAGGAGGAGGTCCCTGTCCCCCCTGCTACGTGTTGGTGCGGCTTCGCCCCGATGTCTCCAGGATGCCTCGCCACCACCACCAAGGCCCTTTGCTTCTTGCCCTCGCTCGTCTTTCACCTGCTCGGCTGGCTCTGCTATGCCGCCGTTGCCCAGGTCGACATGGCCGTCATGGCGTGCCTTTGCCTCTTCCCTGCCACCCGGGTGCGCGTTTCCAAAACCACAGGCAAGACCTTAAGCTGGCTGAGGAACGCAAAGCACGGGAAGCCGTGGGTAAGTCGGGCCCTCTTCTCTGTTCCTTGCAAGCGACCACACGCCCGCGATGGACGGAGAGTGGTTCAGTATCTGACCCCCTCGGACCTCCCCCTCTCCAACACCTCCAGGTGACGGACCACATCTTGACGCAAGCGAGGCGGGACCCGGAGACGGGCTGTTTGGAGGGGTGCCACTATTGCATGGCGCAGTGCCAGCTCAGGAACGGGGAACCGACGGAGGTTTGCACACTTTGCTGCGAGACCTACTGCGGCGGAGGAAGGTTCAAGAGCGGACACTACTACGGCCACGGGGTCGCCGCGCCTTGCCAAGTTTGCCTGCTGGACAACGACGAGCAGGTCTAGGACGGCGCCGCCCCGTCGCGTCATAGCGTTGATGTAAGAATTATTTCGGTTCACTGTTGTACACAGATCACTGTTATTCACACAATGTGAGGTCGCTGGGCCGTTCCGACAGCCAGCTCTGCTCCCCGCCACTTTTAGGCCGTGACTTGGGGGAAGTCTCGGTTGTAGAGCTTGAGGCCCATCATGAGGATGAGCCCGGCCAGCACCTCGGGGTCCTGAGCTACCGCCTCAAAGGACCTTTTCGCGTCGAAGGTGATCGCCCCGACCTCCGCCCCGGCCTTCAGCACCTTGCTTACTTTGGGGTATGGAAATAGGCAGTGCACGCAGCACGCGCCAAGACAGAAGGTTCCGATCACGAACGGCCACACAAACGGTGACATCTTGTGACCAGGGATCTCGAGGAACGGCTCGGTGCCACGAATGAGAAAGTGGTCCACCTTGCCGGTGCACATGGCACTCAAACCGTGTATGAACTCATTTCGAACTTGTTGCCCATCGGCGGTCAGTCCCTCGGTTGGGGCGAAGAACCTATTCCTTTGGTTCCAGAGCTGCATCGCAACTCGCCCGTCCGGCAGCATCACCGTTACCGTTTCTTGGGGATTCTCCGCGACCACCAGAATGGCAATGGCCTGCCCACCTCCGTTTCCCTTGACCTCGTAGTACTTCCACTGCCTGTCAAACCTCTTCAGGCCTTCTTGTTTTTGAGGCGGCTGTATGTTTACAAAGGTCACGCGCCCGCCCACGCGGGAGAGGACTGAGAGAAGCTCTGCCCCCGCCGCGGGGTCCTGAGGGACCATGCCAAACGCAGCCATAATCAAGGACTCCTCGAGCACTGATCAGCTGATCAGCTGATCTATCAAAACAGACACGCACGGAGGTCGTGTACGAAAATCCAAAGAATTGAGAGGCGCACATGGCTTCCCCATGGCGCCAGCGATCAGTGATCTGAAGATGATCGTAAGGCAGGCGGGGAGCAGTCTCTGAAGCGTGGTAGTCGACGAGGAGTGCCCCGCCCCTCGCGAAGAGACAGGGGGCGGCGAGAGCAAAGGAAAGAGGAGTGTGGAAGTTTTTTGATAAACACGCACGCACACCCACAAAGGTGACACTGAGGTGAGGTCACTGGGCTGTTTCCTCTAGCAGCCAGCTGAGCTCCTTGCTCAGCGCGATCCTCGCCTTGGTGAGCTCGGAGTCCGTCTCCGCCACTGTCACCTCGAGCCTCTTAATATCCTCTTCCTTCCGCGCGAGGGCGGCGTTCTGGTCCCTGAGCTTCTGCTCCGCCACCTCCAGCCTCGCCCTCAGGGCCTCGTCGACTTTGCCCCCACCGTCGCCGCCGCGGCCCGCCCCGTTCGCCGCGCCCAGCGCCGCGATCTGCTCGTCCCTTATCCTGAGCTCCTCCCTGAGCAGCCTTAGCTTTCCCTTGTAGTCCCTGATCTTGGCGGCGCTCTTCTCCTCCACCCTCCCCGCCTCCTCCCTCGCCCTCGCGACGGCCTCCACCTCCGCAGACTCGCGCTCGAAGGCCCTAAGGTCCTCGAAGAGGCCCGCCATGTCCCCGTTCGTCTCCTGCTGGCCTGCCGGGGGAGCTGGAGTGACCGCCGCGTCCTGGCGCTTCTCCCTCCTCCTCGTCCTCTTGTGCCTGGCGCCCCTCCTGGGCGCGCCCCGGACCCCCGTCCCGGGCTCTGACGCCGGCGGCTGCCTCGACGACGCCGCTTGCCTCGGAGGCCGACCCGCGGAGGGCTGGCGCGGGGAGGGCTGGCGGGCCAGCAAATCCCTGAACCTGGCGCACTCCGAGAACTTGATCCAAAAGGGCTGCTCCTGCTCGCTCCACACCCAGTGCTGCGCCGTCAGTATGCCCTTCCTGCTGAGCTCCGCGACCTTGTCGGTCGAAACGGGGCCCCTCGGCTCCTTGTTCTCCCGGCTGTGGTTCGCGGACGGATGGTTCAATGGGCAACGAGACAAGTCAGCAAACGCGCAAGAGGACGTCATATGGTATCCGACCCCGTCGTCGTCGTCGTCGTAATCATCATCATCTTTCGTACTCACCTGCAGTAGAACCACTCCCCGCCCTTGGGGCCCCCGGCCTGCCCCCTCGACGAGGCCGCCGCCCAGCGGGACGACGACGACGACGTCGAAGTGGGAACCTTTTTTCCGTCGTGCCTGTCCTGGTGAAGCAAGAACCGCCGTTCCGGAGTGGAAGGAAAGAGGGGCGTTCCGCCGTCGGTCACGTAGTTTGTCTTTGCATCGTAGATCCCATTCGCCACGCCCTTCACCGTCTCCTCCACCAGCGGCGAGCTCGGCGCGTTGAGAGCGGCGCCCTGCCCTCCCATGTTCCGAAACAGGCTTATGTGTTGGGCCTCCGTCCAGTCTCGAAGTCCCTCACGCCACACCGGGATATCAGCTGGGAGGGTACCAAGCCTCAAGTGTGCTCTTATGATCCTAAAGTTGAGCGGGCCGTTCTCGGTGCCGTCGGTTCCCAAGTAGAACCACCCCTCGGGCGAGTCCTCCTCCATCTTGGCCAAGGTTGTGAGTGTGGTGAACAAAAAAAAAACCAACAACTCACTCGGTAGAATGCAGAGTCGCCCCCCCACTGCAAAGGCACTAGGAGTCGTGCCGATGGAAAGGGCTCCGCGACGTGACGCGACCTTCCCCCGCCCGCGCCAGGCACCACCGACCTCAGTCAGTCCCTGCGGTGACGAGTGCAGCTTTCCTGGTGCTCTTCTCCGAAAGAATTCTTCTAAAGATGAATAATAATAATTCCACCCTGTCAACGCAGTTCTCAACGGTCACGCCAAGATCGATTCTTGTTTTTTTTGTTCAGATTATTTTGGATTTGTATATATGTGGTGAGAGACGTTCTTTTTCCAAGGCCACCCCCCCTCCAAATCGAACGTCAGGATCTGCCCTTGTCAGCTCAGCGAAGGCGCGCGCGGAGGAGGCGATCGAGGTGCGTTGCCGCGCCTGGCCTGATCGGGCAGAGACCGAGCAAGCGGGTCAGCGAGCGCGGGTCTGTCCTGTTTTGGGTCCATCCATCGACCTAGCGTGCTGAAGGCCCTGCGCTGGGCGGCGTCAAGGAGGAAAAAACCTCGCCTCGCCTCACCTCGTTTTCCCTTCCACCCCTTCAGCAACGATGAGAACGATGAGCCCGGGGATGCTGGGGCGGTGCTTGGTTACGATGAGGGCGCCAGGGAGCCCGAGGAGGGACAATGGCGACGGGATCCCCGCTTCTCACGACACCTCGCCTCCATCGCCAGCCTCGGTGCCCGCCGGACCCTCGAACCTGGCTCCCGCCGCGACCATGCCAAACAACAACCAGGTCGTTCCCAAACCCAAAAAGAGGCCACGTGCCGTGAAGTTCGCGAGGATTCCCAAACGCCCGGAGCGCGGACTGGGGTGCGCAAAGTGTCGCTACAGCGCGAATGGATGCAATACATGCGGGTATTATGAGGACGAGGCGATGCGGGCGATGCAGGTGGAGCGCGAGGAGAGACGAAGGGAGGAAGAAGCGAGGCGCAGGAGGCGGGCCCATGCAGGACCAAGCGGCCCTAAGCGGGAGGAGCACCCCTGCGCCTTCGAGCGGGCCAAGCGCCGGGTTCAGTCGCAGATCTCTCGCATCAGGCAGGAGACCTGGCTGCTGGAGACGTACGAGACCGAGGGTTGGCGGGGCGCCAGCAAGGAGAAGCTCAAGCCAGAGCTGGAGCTGCAGAGGGCCAGGGCTGCTGTGGAGAGGTGCAAGCAGCGCATCATGGACCAGATGCGCTTCATCCAGGAGGGCGGCGGCTTCCAGAGGATCCCGGCCGAAAAGTTCAACGAGGACGGGTCCATCGATGAGGGTGACATCTTTTGCGCCAAGTGCCTAGGCGGGGAGGCCACAGAGGAGAACGACATCGTGCTGTGCGACGGGTACTGCGGCCGGGCGTACCACTTGATGTGCCTCGAGCCACCTTTGAGGATGTCGGACCTCCCCCCTGACGACGAGGGGTGGCTCTGCCCGAGCTGCTCCGCTAGGGTGGACTGCGTGTTTTACCTGAACCAGCTCCTGGACACGGCCATGCCGCTGAACGTGGACTGGCGGGACATCTTCGCCCACGACTCGGAGAAGGGGGCTGAGGAGGAGAAGGAGAAGGTGAACGGCGCCGGGGGGTTCCTGGATCTGGACCTCCCCTCCGAGGAGTCAGAGGACGAGGACTTTGCGGCCGCATCCTCGTCCTCGTCCTCGTCCTCTTCGTCGTCCGAGGAGGACGAGGTGGCGGTGGTGGTGACAGGAAAGCGAAGGAGGCAGAGGGTGGACTACGCCAAGCTGAACGAGGCCATGTTTGGTGGGACGGAGGCTTACGAGGGCGAGCTGGTGTCGGACCAAGAGTGGGACCCAAGCGCAAGGTCGCCCACGCCGCAGAAGAAAACGAAGAGGAAGAGGGGAAGGCCCAGGAAACACCCGAAGCCCGAGGACTGACACGCGTGATTTGAAATTGATTTTCCTTTCGGCTTTGCCTCAGGCCTGCAGGGGCTCCGTCCCCCGCGGCTCCTCCCAGGCGGCCCCCCGCTCCGGCTCCCGCTCCGGCTTGGGCAGACCGGCCGGCACGGATGGCAGGTCTAGTCCCTCCTCCTCCTCCGTCGCCGCCGCCTCGCTACCAAGCTCGAGCGCCTTCTCGTCCTCACACTCCCTTTCCAGCTGCTCGAGCTCCCCCTCGACCTCTGCCAAGTCCACGCCATCGCCTTGGAGGATCGCGTTCACCTCCCTCTCGTGCTCCTTGGCGCGCTCCGCGTCGTCCACGAGGTCCTGGAGCGCCGAGACGGAGACCCGGCTCTGCACCTCCTTGAGGGCCGCCCCGCCCTCCCGCAGCGCCTCGAAGACCTTGTTGTTCTGCCGAGCCGCGTCGAGGTTGCAGAGCTGCACGAGCGGCACGAACACACACACACACACCAGGAGAAAGTGAGAGAGAGGGAGGGGTCAGCGCGGGCTGAGAATATGGGTGGGATGGTTTTCGATGAAATTGAGGTCGTTGAGAAAACCCACCGTCTCCTCCACGTTCACGAGGTACCCGTCGATCTCTCCAAGCCTTGTTTGAAGGATACGCTTCTGTTTCAGCGCAAGGGTGGCTCTCTGTTTATTCCCCTGCCTGACGTGAACCTGGGCTTGCTCCAGCGCTTCCGCGATCTTCGACGTGACCTGCTTCTGGTACTCCGCCAGCTTCCTTCTCTGCGTCTTCAGCGAAAGCACTGCCTTGTCCACCTCGCTGGGCTTCGCCTTGGTACTGCATCCATCATCGTCGTCGTAACATACAAGTCAGTTTCGTTCAGGCCAATAGGTATAGGAGTGAGCGAGTGAGATGAAAGATGGATGCGATGCTCACCTCGACTTCTTGATGAAGGCGGACCCCATGGCGCTGGCCTCCTCCTCCTCCTCCGCTCTCCTGGGTTCTCCTCTTCCACCCCCCCCTCGCCTCGCCTTGCCCGCGGTTCTCTTTCTCTTCAGAGTTGGAAATGTTCTTAAGTTTCCCATGTTCACCGAGGAGCGAGAGGCGGAGGAGGAGGATGGAGTCGTCTATCCATATCGCCATGGCGACGGGACGGGGCTGGAGGTGCGCCTCGTGCCGGTCACGGCGAGGGATCCAAGCCTGGGTGGTCCAAGCCTCGGAGACCCAGAGGACGACGAGGGAGGGGACGCGAGGGAAACAACAAAGGAAAGAAAAACGAGACAGCGAAGGAAAGATGCTTCTCGTGCCTGGACCTAGTAGGAGCAGAAGGGGCGCAAGGACAGTGAAGAGGTCAGGTCCGGGCAGGGTAGGGTCTAGGGAGGAGACAGGCATGGAGCCTGAAGAAGAGGGCAAGTGGGAGGCCTTTCTGAGAAGGAGCTGCTGGAGCATGTTGAAGCGAAAGAACTTCGAGGGCATCCTGAAGTTGTGCGTGGCGCTGGGCGGGGCCGAGGAGTCCACCTTGCGGGTCTTGCCGGCCTCCACCATACTCAAGGACGCCGCCCGTTTGGCGAGCCCGCCCTCCCTTGCTTTACAATTGCTTGACCAGTTCCCGGAGCACGCGTCCAGGAAGCACCACACCCAGCTGCTGAGGAGGAGCCTTGCGGAGGGCCTGGACTTTTCTGAAACAGAGCTCATCTTTCGACACTGTCTGGAAGCGTACGACAGCGGTTTGGAGGACACCAAGCGCGAGGAGCAGCGACCCGACGACGTCGTGTTCGCGGAGTTCATCTCGGCGTGCGAGCGGGCGGGCAGGGAGGAGGAGGGCCTGCGGGCCTTTGCGGACTGCGTCAGGCTCGGGAAGAGGAGGAACCCTGCCACTTCACCCCTACCGCACCAGGGGCATGGACCTTGCTCCACTTTGGTGTGCAACGCGGTGCTGTCTCTGCTGCACGCCAACCCCGAGACCTGCGAGTCATTCTTCGACAACTTCGTCAGGCAGGGTCTGCGGCCGGACTGCGAGACGATGAACACGATGATGCGGTCGGCGCTGAAGCGGGGCAACCCTCAGCGGTGTGAGGTTCTGTACGACGACCTGCGCGACTTGGGAATCGAGCCCACGATGTCGACTTTCAGCCTCCTGGTGGAGTCCTACGGGGCACAGGGGAAACACGTCAGGGCGCAGCACGTGGTGAACCAGATGCAGAGCCTGTCCCTGAAGCCGACCCACGAGGTCTGGCTGTCCGTGCTGAGCGTCACCGCGAAAAGGGGGGATCCGCACCTAACCCAGAGGATGTGGGTCCGGATCCGGAGGAGTCTGGCCGCCTGCGGCGAGACCCCGACCTTGGAGATGGCCAAGATCGTGATGAGGTCCGCGCTCGTGCCGGGGGAGGGCCACCTTGTGCTGGAGACCCTTAAGGACCTGGAGGAGGCCGGGCATAAGCCAGACCACGAGAGCAGGTGCCTTGCTGTGAGGGCCTGCGCCTTTCTGAACACGAACGGCAAGGCCACCGGGGAGGATTTGGGGAGGGCCGCGGGCCAGGTGGCGCTCATGGGGGACGAGGCGCCGGACGCGAGGGCGGTGCTCGCGCTGCTGTCAATGGCGCTGGACGCCGGGGAGCCGGATAAGTTCACCGAAATCTTGGGGCTGGCCCGCGACGCGGGCCTGTCCCAGGACGACGAGATCTCCGCCCTTCTGGCGCGCCACGCGCTCGCCCTTGGGGACCTTCCTGGCGCGTGGGACGTCTACGAGTCCCACTGGTACCGGTGGACGGGCAGGGACGGAAGGCAGGTCTTCGAGGCGTTGCTGGAGGAGGCAGTGTCGCGGGAGGAGTTCTCCAGGGCCTTTGCCGTGGCGCGGCACATGAGGTCCCTGGGGCACAAGCCAAGCGAGCGGCTGGCTTCCTCGCTGGACGACGCCCTCGTGGAGTACCGCCTGTCGCACCCGGACCTCTGCCTCCTAGTAGAGAAGGACTTGTGGGGCGGCCACGGTAGCGGTGGCAAAGGTGGCGGCGGTGGCGATGGCAGGGTTCTGAGGGTACACCACGGCACCACGAGGGAGGTGAGGTTCCAGGTGCTGTCGGCGCTGAACTCGCTGAGGAGGGACCCCGAGGTCACGGAGCTCAGGCTGGACCTCGGCTCGTCGCTGGACTGCCAGGTGGTCGTCAGCCTGCTGGAGAGCGATCTCGGGCTGGATGTTGAAACCGCGGAGGGTGGGAGGCAGGTCGTGGTGAAAGTGTAACAGTTCGTGGCAAGAGTGTAATCCCATATGATGTTTCAATACACCCACGTCACACGAAGTACTCCAGCGCGACTTCCCTCAGGGTCGGCCTATCGTCCTGCTCGTGGACGAGCTTCGAGACCTCCATCGTGTTGGGGTCCCTTCGCCAAACTTGCCACTTCCCGGGGTACTCCCTGAAGAGGACGCCTGGGCTCCGCCTGCTTGCGCGGCGCGGGCGTCGGGAGAGGGCGGGGTCAGGGACCAAGCTCGAAATTCTTCCTCAGCTCTTCCGCCGAGAAGAAAAGAAACTCACCCCTTGAAGTTGTGGATGTAAAAGGTTCCCTCAAACGCGGGAATGAAGGCCTCCGCCATGAGCGCGACCTTCCTGTAGAATATCTTGGGGTAGTAACCCGACCGAAACCTGTCCAATTCGCCGTTCATCACCACGAGGGGCTGTGCGCGAGGAGTTCGGTTTCCACGTCAGCCCGCCAGCCATTCTGCCGAAAAGGGTTGTCCTCACCTTTGCCGGGTACGCCTCGTGCAGCTCCTCCACGGCCAGCATCTCGTTCACACTGAAGGATGGGTACGCGCAGAGGAAGGACCCGTCCTCCGGGCTCACCGCCTCGGTGACGTCGCGCTTAAAGAGGTCCAGACCAACATCCCCCAGGAGAGACGGCGTTGTAAGGTACCCCGCGCTGACCTCCTTGCTCCTGTGCCTCGCACCGTGCAGGTCCACCAAACGTCGCATCTCGCTCTCCTCTGGCAGCATGACTCGAAGCTTTCTCGCGGAAGGCAAGAGAGATGCCGATAGGTCCGAGGCGTGTTCCAAATTCGCGTCCATCTCCACACTCCCCTCGGCGTCCCCACACACCGCCTGCAGCGACGTCGGCGGGAACTCCACCTCCTGCAGCAGTACTCCGTCCTCCAGCGCCATGGTTATGGAGCGGCTCGCCTGGCTTAAACACTGGTCGTAAGTCCTGGGGAACGCACTTGCCCTCCCGAACGTATTCCTTTTCGATACGGGGCGAGACCGACCCGTTAGGTAAGAGGCGAAGGAGAAGGAGGTGGTGGTGGTGCACGAGGATGGCGACGAAGACCTTGACGACGACGGAGGCGGCGGTACAGGCGCCATTGCGGGCAACGTTGTGCTCGTGCTCGCCCCCCTGATCGAGGCTCAAAGCCGTTTCATGTAAGATCTTTTGATGATTTGTGATTTCGGATGAGATTTACAACTCGGGGAGGCCACCAGCCACCAGTCACAAGCGAGGGCGAGGGCTTGAGCGCAGGGGGTGGTACTGGGACACGCCATGGACCGCCAGCAGGGTGCGAAGCAGAATGGGAGTGGGAGAACGAGGGCGGGACCCACCAAGGGAGCGGAAAGAGCGCGGCCAACGAAACCACCCCTCTCGTCGAGGAGGCCGCACAAGTCACAGACGACAAACGCAAACCCAAACGAGGGCCTGAACGTCAACTTTGGGGAGCTCAAGACGCACTGCTGCTCGTGCAGCTGCAAGAGCGGAGTTGGAGATCGCACCGGTGCGGTGTCAGACGTACGCCCCAGCAGCAGCGGCAGGTTTTTGGAGACGCGAAAGGAGACCAGGAGGGTCGCTGCGGCCAAGCTTCTGGGAGCGTGTGGCCTCTTCCTTCCCCTCGTCTCCCTCGCGCCCGTCGCCTCCGCGCAGGACGAGGGCCTGGGAAAGTGCAAGGAGTGTCTCGGCACGGGGGTCGTGACCTGTAGGTCTTCTCTCTCTCTCTCTCTCGCATCCCTCCACGACTCTGCCGCCAGCCGGCTGACTTGATTCGTTTCTCCTCCTCTTCCTCAACGTTTTCTCTTCTTCTCCGCTCCAAAAATAAGGCGACTTGTGCGGTGGGACGGGCAAGTGGAAGGCCCTGGAGCGCAAGAGACCGCAGGACAGCTACCAGTACACCGAGTGCCCCCAGTGCTACGGCCGCGGCCTGCTGGTGTGCCAGGTGTGCTTTGGGACGGGGGTGAACAACGTGAGGGGTTTGCTGAGGAGGCCGGAGGCCAAGGAGCTGGTGAAGCAAATCGCGAGGGGGGGAATCGCGCCAGGGGAAGCAAAACAGCTGCTGGAGAAGGCCAGGAGGGAGATGGCGGAGGAGGGAGGCTGAGCTCGGAGCCACCCTGAGCTGCTGGAGAGGGTGCCGTCGGGGTAAGAAACGGGACCTGGTAGGGCCCTATCCTCCTCACTTTGGAGCCTATATTGGATATGTGATGCAAGAGTTGTTCTATCGTCCGAGATCTCGCTCGAGGGGCCGCCCGCCCATCCAGCCGCGTCCTCAAATATTGATGGGCGCTCGCTCCGCACCGCCCTTTGGTTGTCTTTGGCTCCCGGGGCCCCTAAAAGTGGGCGAAGGAGTACGTGAGGATCCAGAAGAGCTGGAACACGAAGACGGATGGCATGAAGCCCTCGCCGAGCAGGGCGCTGTGTCCGCCATAGTCGTCCTCGTCGAGCCTGTGGAAGGAGAGAGGGATGGTCCGATCTTGGTCAGGTCCGGGCGGAAACGAAGCGTGGGACGATTTGGCGGGTCGTCGTTTGACGCCCTGCGGTTCCCGAGGATACGCGAAGGCGGCGAGAACTCACTGCAGGTACGAGTGGTAGAAGAAGTGGGCGCTCGCTGCGTTGATGGCAGCGAAGGCCGCCAGTCCGTAGAGCCCGGTCACCGGGAGCAACCCGAAGGCCACGCCGCACACCAGAGCAACGATCTGCTTCAGCCAGTGAAGGGCGTCGAGGAGCTTATCCTGTGAATACAACAACAACAACAACAACAACGACGACGGGAAGAGGGTCCGTCAGCTTGCCGAGCCCGAAAAACAGGGCTTGTCTTTGAGTTTCCCGGGCCATTCGGAATTGGGGGAAGTGGGGGTGGCACTGACCTTGTCCCACTGGCCCTCCTCCAGCTCGGGTAGGTCCTCCGCCGCGTCGCCATTTTTTGCGCTCGCCTCCGGTCCCCTCCTACGCGCCCCGCCGGCCATCTTGCTCGCCCCGAGGGTGGTTCTGTCAGTTCCCTTGGGGAAAAAACAAAAAACATGATTTCATGCGAAACTGGCGCCACTGGGACACTGGCGATGCAGGGTCGAAGCGAGAGAAGATGAAATGGTGGGCTTCCGGGTCCAACGAAGAACACAAACAACCCCTGAACCCACCCACACTACTTCTTCACTCTCCCCCTCTCTCCCCTCCTCCTCCTCTGTCTGTACCGCTCGGGGGAAGAGAGCTCAGTGCGGGAGGGCTGGGGGTCGGGAGGGCGGTGTACCGGTAACTGAACTTGAGCGCGCGCGCAGACCTAATGCCCTTGTCCTAATGCCCTTGCCGGAAAGGGAGGCAAAGAAAGTAAGAAAGGAAGCAGGAATGACGAAAAGGAGGTCTTAGCGTCGTTGGTATTCGGCAGATATTTTACAAGAAGGCACTTTGATCTCAGTTGAAGAAGTCCGAGTCCTCCTTAAGGTCCTCCTCGTATCCCGCATAGGTGGTCACGTCCTTGGACATGCCCTCGTTCATGAAATCCATGAACTCGTCGTCCACCTTTGTGGCCACAAAGCCGGCGCCCGCGATGACGGCAAAGGTGCCGACGATGGGCGAGATGGAGGCCAGGGGTCCGCTCCCGAGGGAGAAGGAGGGGACGGAGACGGAGGGGGCGGACATGGCGGGAAGGCTCATCCCGGCGCCCTTCTCCTTCTTGGCCTTTGGCTTCCTTGGGCCCTTGGGCTGGATGGGCTTCTTCTCGGCCTGGAAGACCTTCTTGGACTCCTGCTTCTGGAGCACAACGCCGGCGGTGGCGGGGGACGGCGAGCCGACCACAACGCAGGCAAGCGCTGCGAGCGTGGTGGCGCACAGGGCGAGGCCCTGGGGGAGCCCCTGGAGGCGCCCAGCGTCCGCAATAGAAGGGTCGGCGCGCGCCCTCGTCGTAGCCGCAGCCCTCGCCACCTTGGCCCCCGCCCGGGCGGTCGCGCAGGGCATCCTGGCCGCTCTAACCTCGCTCAACATGCTGCGAACGAAAGAGAAGAGTCGTCGGTTCGGGGATCAAGGAAGACGACGGTTACGAGAGTCAGACCCAGGGTCGGTCTCTAAAAACCCAGGCACCTTTGCAAGGCCAAGGTACCCCATCAGGACCACTGATGTCGTCATCGACCGCGATGTGCGGTCCCCCTCGAGGGGAGGGGACTGGGTTCGGGGGTTCCGCGCTCTAAGGGCGCCATGCCCGCTTACTTACCTTGGTAACCCCGCTACTGTGACGTGACCCCGTGTCGTTATAAAGCGCTAAAAATGGCTTCCGCGCTCGCTTCTGGCCTCCTTCGCGCTTTGGAGCACTTGAAGATGATTATCCAATCCGAACTGGGATTAGAGATCTGGGTTTTGCGGCCGCCCCGCAATAGAAAACGCGTCTTGAGCCCCGCCACGAAATCGAATCAAGTTCGGATGTCCAGCAACTGTCGGGAGCCACAAAAAAATTTTGAAGGGGGAGGGGGGGTTGCCGTTTCGTTCAGAGCAAAGGTCGAGTCAAACGGCCGTCCATGGGCAAGTGCAAGAAGAAGAATTGTAATCTTGGGATTCCAAGAAGGAAAAAAAAATTGGGGGGGTGAGGATGCCGCCTCACCATGTGAATTGGGTTTCACAGTTCACAACGCGGGGATGTCGATCTTGAACCTGTTGATGCTGGCGCCCTGCGCGACAAGCAAACCCTGCGAGTCGCCCTCGCACTGGTCCTGGGGGATCCACTCGACGGCCGTGACGCCTGAGTCGCCCAGGGTCGGGTCGGAGCTGCACAGGGCGACGGGCTCGGAGATCCTGCTGCCGTAGACGTACGCCCTACCGCACTCGCTCCCGGTAGCAATAAACCCTCGGCTGCTGACCGAGAGACCCACAAAATGCTTCGTCTGCGTGTGCGACGCGTAGGCGTGCTTCCTTCTGGCCATCTCGATCTTCCCGTCCTCGCCTTGGCCGCTTCTGCGCCACACGGAGATCCCCTCGTTCAGCTGGGAACACACCAAGTCGCCAGACGCTAGGTGGTCCAGGTGGGCCACCGCGTTGGTGCCGCCCATCCGCCGCCTCCACAGCGGGGCGGCACCGTGCCTGATGTCGTAAAGCGTGACGACGGAGTCCGACCTGGCGGCCGCGACCCAGTTCGGGTTGACGGGGCTGAAGGCGACCCCGCAGATGGGAACGCGGTCCACGCACTCGTCAGTCAGCTCCAGGCTCTCGCTCAGATCCTCCGTCCAGAGCTTGACGGCCCCGCTCTTGGTCGCGGTCAGCAAGCATGTCGTCCCGAAGTGCCTGTTTCTCTTGAGGTCCAGGACGGCGGTGCCGCTCCCCTCGTCGGTCTCCGTCAGGATGTGGCAGGTCTCCACGTCCACCCTGGTCAGCTCGCCATAGTGATCGCCCACGGTGATGACGTTGGCATTGTTGTTCCAAGCCAACGAAGAGAGCTTAGCCGAGGTCCGATGGACCCACCGGGGATCCACGGACTGCCGGTGCGCCACGAAACTCTCGCCGTCGCCCTCGGCCTGCGCCAACCTGTGGATGCAGAGCTCCTTGCACGAGGTGGCAGACGCGAAAAAGCCGCCCACGGACCGAAAGTCCATGCTGGCGATGACCTTGTCCCTGTTGTCCCTGTCAGACTCCCTGACGCGGTAGCACTCCTGCCGCTCCGTCACGGCGCTCTGCGGTACGAGCTGGTCCGAGAACTCGAGCTTGCCGCGCGGGCTGCCCGGGTTGTGATCGTTCTCGCCGCCCGATGAGGATGCATACAGCTCCGTGACGCTCCGGCCTCCCTGCTTCGTCCCCCGGGTCGAGGAGTCTAGCGCGGGCATCCTCGCGACCATCCTCTCGCCCTCCTTCTGGCTGGGAGACAGCGACCGAAAAATGTGCGACAGGGCGTCTCTCGACGTCGAAGGCCGCAGGTCTGAGTCGTCCACATACCGCTTGAGCGGCGCGTCGTTCCCTGGCCTTGCGCAGATGAGGCACGCACTGCTATCGCACGACCTCTGGTTCATCATGAAACCCTCCCCGAGGAACCTCTTGCACATGTCCGTCTCCACGGAGTCCACCTTCTTCAGCCCACCAACACCAGCTTCACTTGGGCTGACGGACTCCCCCTCCTTCTCCTGTTCGGGAAGGGGAACCGGCGGACACACGGCCTGCTGGTCGTCTATGCTGCCGTCAATCCTCGCGCCGTAACCTCTCGCGACACGCTTCGCCCTCGAGCCCTCCTCGATCACTCTCGGACTCTCAATCGTACAACGCTTCACTCCGGATATGGTCACCACCTTGGCATACGCCAGACGGGACCCGACGACGCAGATCCCGTGGACAACACCCCGGTGAATGAATGGGAAGCTCGCGAGGTCTGTGCGCTCGCTGAAGTGCGCTCGCGGTGAGACTCTCGGAGCGGAGCGCGAGGTCGCTTGATTGTCCGGGTGTGGACCGAAGCCGCTCGCCCTCGGTGTGACGCGATATGTCGCCCGTCCTCAAAGACGGGCTGGCCTCGGCCTCGAGGACCTCGCTTCGTCGATTTCGCCGTGACGGACACTTGCCAGCCACGATCGCAGATTCGGATCACCGCTGCTGGCTTGATTTGAGCCTGGAATCCTATTTTGGACTTTTCCAGCAAGAAATTTTCCATTCATTTCAAGAATCCAAAGAAAAGGGCAAGGAGAACAGGCTGGAGATATTTGGGAAGCACGTGGAACACGTGGCAGGCGATGGTGAAGAACGAGATCCTGACCCAGAGGGACGACGAGGACGAGGACGAGGACGACGACGACGGAAGTGTCTAAGTGTCTCATAGATAGGTGTATACCAAAGAACAACGGCAAGGGCCAGACCTTAGGCGTAGGTGGTGTAGGAAGTTCTGGTCCTCTTCCTCCTTCTCAGGGCCGCGGGCGGCCTCCGTGGCGGCACCTCGTCCTCGTCGAGCAGGGCCCTCAGGGCGAAGGTTCCTGGGGCCACTCTGACGAACACGGGGTCCGTGGAACAGGACGCGCTCACGGTGCACTTTGGGGTCAGCACCCCCCGCCAGTCCTTCATTCCCCTCTCTTGGGTGACCTCCACGATCTGGGCGACCTGCAAGCCGCGCGGGCCGGCCTCCTCCAGCACCTGGAAGATCGAGGCCTTGATGCTGTGGGGCTTGAACTTCTGCCTGTCCCTCTCCAAGTCCGCCCGCCTCCTCTCCTCGCGCGTCAGCTTTACAGAGTGAGAGTCCTCAGAGGCCAATTGATGAGAGTCCGCTGAGGCCCCCGCGCCGCAGTCGCGATCCTCGCGCTGGCGCTTGACGCCCTTCACCACGGCGCTCAGGTAAGACGAGTCGGCAGACCCACGCCCGGCGGCGGCGGATCTAGCCACCCTGCTAGGGCTCGTTGCCTCCCCCGCGGCGAGGTCCGCCGCAAAGTGGGCACGGCTCATCACGGCGTGGGAGGACTCCCCGCTGTCGCTGCTGTGCCTTCCGCCGCCCGAGCCGTGCCCGTAGTACGCGGCCGTGGCGCCGTACTCGAGGTAGGTGTCCGACTCCAGAGGCTGCTCGCAGTACCCGACGGACTCGCCATGGATGTCAATGTCGATGAGGGTGGCGACGGGAGAGTCGTAGTCCTTGGAAAGCCAGTCCTCGTAGCCCTCGGTGCCGTAAAAGAGGTCCAGGTCTTTCGACGTTTCCGGGATCGAGGTACGACGATGGTGGAGTCAAAAGATGGGCGTCGTCAGCAATGGGTCGTCAGCGGAGGGCCGCCGGCGGGAGCCTCACCTTTTCGGTTGGACTTGGGCGGGACCTGAAACGGCAGGGACGACAGGTCAAGGCTGTTGACGCACGATTCGGAGCCGCCGTCCGACTCGTTCTCGTCGGTCTGGTAGCTGAAGTAGCTGTCGACCTGCTTCAAGTCCTCCTGCGGGTGTTTGAGTTTGGCGTGAGGAGGTCGAGCCGTGTCAGCGCTGGTTCCCGGGCAAGGGGGAGGGGAAGGAAAAAAAGTCTGTCGTCGAGAATTAGGCCGCTCACCTTGTCGATCCTTCCCTGACCCCAGTCGATGTGAAGACTCCTCATCCTCGCGTGAAGGCTTCCTACGCTTGTCCTACGGTTCGGTTTCGGTCTGCCTCTTGTGCCTCTTGTGCACTACCTCTCCCCCCGCCGCGCGAGTCCAAGGTCCGATCTTGGCTCGTTTCGACTCGTTTCGAGCAAAAGGGCGCGTCTCAATTGGACTGTGTTCCGATCACGCCGACTGTTCTGGCGACTGTGTCGCTCTATCTCAAGGCTACCCTTGGTTCTCTCCCCGCCGCGCCGCTCTTCTTCCCCCTCTGTGGCTGTCGATTCTGATTTTCATTGATTCCAGATGGTGTACGATTTTCCTATCTAAATGCCTTGTTTACCGTTTGGGGGGGGGCAGAATTCAGACGCAGAATCAACGTTCAGGAGTCGATTTTTTGAATGCTTCGATATGAGTGTAATCGGGGGGAGGGGTGTATACACTGATTTTGAGACGCACGAAAACCAACGCAAGACAGAAAGTAGCGTTACAAGTCGGCCAAGACGTCACCTAATGAACGGCAGGAGCACGTACTCGGCGTAAAACAGCTTCCAGATGAACATGTAGAACTCGTACAGCGACGAGGGGCTCTCCAGATCGCAGGTTCGAGTCCTGGCCGCGAGGGTGGCGCCGAGCGCAGCGTGGCACCCCACAGTGACGAGCCGGGTCCACCAGTGCGTGCAGCAGAAC
>Ga0160423_10001665_pt1 | contig 18633 bp, 34 predicted proteins | sample CRUFie14St8metaG_FD_108191 | JGI IMG/M metagenome (GOLD analysis project Ga0160423, IMG submission 108191) | Marine microbial communities from the Costa Rica Dome - CRUD Field 142mm St8 metaG | ecosystem: Environmental > Aquatic > Marine > Oceanic > Photic zone | place: Costa Rica: the Eastern... | reverse complement strand
GCTTGCTCTACGGACTGTGTCATTTGCGCACCTGAAGGTTAACAGCGAGCGTTGTATCCGCTGGTCGTGTTTGTTTAATGCTTACGACGCGATATGTTTCGGAATCCAGCACAACAGTGTCGCCAACTTCGTAAGCATGACCCTGCGCCAAAAGCCGCCTATCAGACTGTAGGACGCTCTGGCCGTTCACTTCAGACTCATCGTAATTAAAGACACAAGCATATTTAGTAAACGTACTAGTCGTGTTAGACGTTTTGCCAGTGGCAGGATCAAAAGCACCCTCTGATGTGCGTGTGAATGTTAACTCCACGCCAAAAGCCTCGATTAACGAGTCAGCCTTTTGCTCCAGAGAGGCGTAATCAAAGCTCATGCCCGTATAACCGACTGGCGTCCATGAATTATCTTGCGTACGGCGTGTGTAAACGCAGGCGTGGTCTTTCGCATACCAGCGTTGCCCTTGTACGTCACTTGAATGTCACCGATTTTCTCACTGACTGTGGCTCGCCCTTGCTCTTTAATAGGGCTATTGCCATCCAATTCCATTTTGGTGGCTTCGTAAATCGCCGCCTTAACTTCTTTAGGTATTTCGTCAGATTCGATCGAGTAACCATCAATGTAAACGTAGTCACGAGGCCATTGCAGTGCTTGCGTATCCTCGTGTTTTTGCCCTACGAAATGCAGGGACTCAAAATAATCCATAGCGCGCAAAATGCCTTCTTCTATTTTGCTGTTGCTATGTGTATGTGAGATGCCTCGGTCTGTTGCCCATGTATCCCACTCTGCGGCGGTAATATATGAGTTGGCACCAGTAACCAATGATCCGTCTTCTATGGTGAGCGCCATGATAAACCCTCAAAGCAAAAGGGGGCCAAAGCCCCCTCGATGTTTAGCCCATAACAGTAGCGATGAAGTCAGGCTTCCAAGCCTTGTAACCCCATGCGGTTGCTACTTCGATCATGGTCTTGCGGTAGCCCTTGTACATACGAACTTCGAATGTCAGGCCTGACACTGGATCAGTAATGACTTCTGATTCGACTGCCGCGTCACCGCCATCTGGTACCGCTGGCGCACGTACTGCAAGCTCCATTGCTTGACGGTGCAGAGCAACGTTTGCAGTGTAATTGTTGCCAACCGTAATTGCGTTGTTATCAGCAATTATTGCTTGCAAACCGGGGCTTCCAATAGCAAAAGTGCCATTTGCAAGAGCCGTATTGACAACGTAGCTGTTAGCGGAATCAGCCGCAAAAGTAACAATGTCACCAGCAAGGATTGTGCCAGAACCGCCATCAGTAGTGATGGTAGTATCACCGACCGCACCTGCGCCATTAACCAGTTTCGATGCGCCTGTGCCCTTGGTGTGGGATTGCACCTGTGCAGACTCTTTGATCATCATGCCTTGAAGGTCAAGGAGTGTACCTTGTCGCAGGAGGTTGGTGCCGCCTGCTTCGTTTGCCTTTTGGAGCTGAGCCAGCTTGCGTAGGTTCGCACCAGCGGCAGTATCCATAACAAAAGTACACTGCCCATCATTACTAGGCATACCGTTATCAACGAGAATGCGGCGAGCGTCAGCCAGAAGATCAAAGTCACTAGCAAATGGAGTGGTGCCAGCAGTACCGACAGCGCGTGATGCATTTTGATATGCCTCCTGTGCCAAATCAGCTTCGATCTCGTTAGCCAGCGTGCGCATAGCTTGGAGAATCTGGTCGCCGTAAACAGTCTGGAAACCAATACCGTTGTTGAGGTGCATTACGTCCTCACCAGTGTATGGAATCTGTACTGCGCGGCTGTTGTTGATGGTCAGCGTCTTGTTATCAACGGTCTGATCTGTCCCTTCTGGGATAGTCATCGCCTCTGATACGTTGACCGCTGTCGCTGAACGTGTAAATGACGCACGAATGACATCGCCTTTAGCTACTCGCTCAGAGCCGTTTGCGTTAATGGTTACTGATGGGATAAAGCCCACCAACTCTCGACCAACTACGTCGGCCGCTTTAAAGGCGTCTGCCGCCAAATCTGTAAAGGTGTTAGCCATTGCTAAATCTCCTATTACTCAATGATAGTTCCCCCGCTTTTAATAAAGTCCATTTTTTCAGCAGGACTCTGTGAGCGGAATTCGTCTCTCGACATCTCCATTGGTTTTTGGGCCTCACCCTCTGACCTGACAGCACCACCGCCTTGCGCTTGGCTACCATCTACAAGGAAATCCAGATTCTGACGAATGGATCCCTCAAGCTCTTCCATGGTCATAGCCGAAACTTGACCATGCTCATCTAACACTTTGACCTCGCCCTCGACAAGAGTCAAACGTTCCATAACTTCCTTTTGCAAAAGATCGCCCTTGCGGGTGTCTTTCGTCAAGCCTGCCGCTAGTTTAACAGCACGCTCACGCATTTTTGCAACTTCTTGTTGCCTTTTAAAATCATTTAGCTCAGATCGGAGTGTTTCTGTTGTCTTTTCTAAAGACTGAACATACTCCTTATATTCCTTAGGAACCGATTCTTCTGCCGCTTGCGCTTGCTCTGCTTTCAGGGTTTCTGCAAGTGCCTGCTGTTCCTTTAACTTACCGAGCAGTTCACTGTTCTTATTTTTTAGCCCAGTAACTTCTGCATCGACCAGTGGTTGCGCACGCTTTTTGGCCTCTTCGTCGATAAATGACTGTATGGCTTGCTTCGCATCGTCCTCTAACCCAAGTTGATCTAAATCCATATTTCCTCCGCGACCTAGTCGCCCGCCCTTAACGGTTAAATAAAGAGATCATCATCAATCTCTAGCTCATCAAGTGACAGCACATTGCCTCTGTCATCTATGAATCTGTCTAATGGCAGTTTGCGAGATCGAAATAACTTTGCCCTCGCTTTACCCAACACCCGCTCTTGAAACTCTGGAGATTGCTTACGTAGCCACTGCGAATATGTCGTATCAGCGCCAACGTCTTGCTTTTTATCGCCCTTTGACGGCCTTCGCCCTTCAATATCCGCGCCAAGGTCAAACTCATCTTTGACGACGAATGAAATGGTGGATCGGCAATTAAAATGCGCTGGCGGTTTTGGGTTTCTGTCATCAATTTCGTATATTTTGCCATCACGAGAGGCGCAGATCAAAGAGGTTCTGCTGTCAAGCGTGGCCACCCATTTGTAGCCTTCAAAGATGTCGGCATTTTCTTTAATAGTTTCATTGCGCGCGGTGTTACCAGCGTAGTTCGTAACGGTGCGAGCCAGCGTTTGCGCGCGGCGTTTTTGGGTAGGTATGATATCGGTAATAGCATCGGCAATTTCGTTATTGCTTTGGCCTAGCAAAATACCCTCTCGCATTAAGGTCTCGACTTTTCGAGCGTTTGCTTCTCCAAACTCTTTGAGAGCATCAGCGACCGTATAGCCTCGCACTGGCTCGATATCCATGACTTTGCCAAAAACAGCCTGACGTGCTTGCACTGGGCTTATATCAGTAAAACTGACTTCAACCTTGGTGTTCATGACTTTAGCCATGTAACGGCTTTCATAATCAACGAATCGCGCAACCTCTACCGAAAACTCCTGTGCATAAGTCGTGTTAGCGGCAATAAGGTACAGATACAAATCATTTATGATTGCGGCGTTGCGTGCTTGATTGTCAGTAAAAGGTGTTTCCTCAAGTCGATCGAGTACGCCCCGTAATGCTTTAGCTATAAATTCAGCGGCTTCGTTTTCTCTGCCCTTCGCATACCGTAGAACAAAAATTTGGTGGCGAGTGAGAGCATCTTGAATGTCATCGTTTGTTGCCACGTTTCTTCGCTTTTGCCGCCTTCTTTTTGCCTTCCTTTGTGTACGGGTATTTTTTTCCTTTAACCATTGGCATAGCTAACTTCCTTTTTTCCATTTAGTGGACTTGCTCTTTGTCTTGCTCGGCGACCACTTTACCTTGTCAGCCCACCAAGCCGGACTCATCTTCCCCCTCGCAATATTTTTTGCGTGTCGCGATTTAAATGCTTTGCGTTGGCCTACCGTCTGATTCGTTTTAACGCCCTGCTGACCGAAACGAATTAACTTTTCCTTATCGCCTTCTTTGGCATATACAACGTGCGATTTGGTTGGGTGGTTAGGCGTGCGCTTAGGTTTGTTGTAACCAGAGAGCCCATATTTTTTTAGTTTGGCATCGGTCATTTCTTGGCTCGTTTTTTCTTGCGATGCTCTTGGATTTTCTTCCATTGCGCCGCGTCAACGTTTCGCGCTTTGCCGCCTGTAAGCACTGAGTTTACTCTCGCCATCGCCCATTGCTGTGGAGTAGTGCCGGGCCGTCTCCCAGAGGTAACAGCCGCACCCAAGCCTTTCATATAGATTTGCTTTAGTGCGCTATATGGCGCATTTGCCTTCTTAGCTTTGTTTTGCAAAGCTTTCTTCGCTGATTCATTTAGTTTTGCCATATCGCTTCTCAAATGCTTTAGTGTGTTTGCTTTTGGGTAGCCTCTTAGCTTTGCCCTTTGGCGTTTTATCGCCCGTCAACGGACCTAACTTCTTTCCCTTTTTACGCATCTCATCTAGCTCACGCAACCTTTTGGTGCGAGCCGCGCCCGTTAAACCCTGCACGTAATTTTTTGGCACAAAGTTACCCGCTGGCGTTCTTACCTTTCCCGCTGGGGTCTTTTTCATAGCGCTGGTAGGTCCTCCAACTCATCTTGTACGTCTTCAAGCGTGCGCGTGCCTTCGATAATACCCGCGGCCTTTAAGCGATCGAAGATATCTTGGTTGCTAATAATCTGGCGATCCATAAGCTGTACCATAGACATAATAAGCTGTGGATCCACCGATTTATCATAAAACTCGCGATTGATTTCGATTTTTGCTTCATCACTTGCACCCATAAACTCACCGCACCAGTTTACGCACTGTTCAAGTGCGCTACTGAGGTTGCCCACGATATCGCCGAGTACAGAGTTTTCAGAAGCAAAGCGAATACGCGCACCCTCCGCCGTTTCGTTACCACCGCGATCAGTAATAATTCGTGCACCAATGGCGACCATCTGCGACTCTTTTGCTTTCATGGCTTCGAGCACAAGGTTATTGGCATTTGGTTGTAACAGGGTTGCGCTACCCGTCTCGCCGAGCATGTGACCTGCTCGTGATCCTAGTTTTATGCCCTCTGGATTAGCTTCTTCCCATTGCTCATACGACAAGCTGGACGTAACGAACAACGTAGGCTGACCCGTTATGAAACAGCTTTCCTCGTAGTCAGCTGAGTTACGGTAGTGCGCGATATTTACCTCTGAAATATCAGCAAGCGGCGCATCGTCAACGGTGCTGTCGTTGTTCTTAGAGCCAACAAACATCGCAGGGATGACATTCCATCGAGAGCCATCGGCTTTAGTTGGGTATACCTCTTCGGTCACTGGCATATCATCTCGGTAGATTTGCTGTGTGTATCCGTCCGACCGCAAACGCAAAACGCGATACTGCGTGTCCATTTCGTGGCCAAACTCATCGTCATCAACGTTGTATTTTTCCGCTAAAACAATTTGTGTAAGTAGCTTTCGTCCGTTTACTGCCTGCGTGCGCCAGTTACAAATCTGTTCTGCCGTATATGGCACGATGCTCGCTTTAAGTCCTAATCGGTTGATGTCTTCGAGGCTTAATCCTTCGTCTGCTTGAGGATAATCCACCAGCAAGAGGCTTCTGCCCGTCTCCAATATGTTTGCAAGCTCATCTTTTGCCAGTTGCTCTAAGCTTAAGCCGTCACCTGTCGCATTTGCTTCTAAGTATTCAAGCGACGCTGGCAATTCCATAGTCGGTTTCTTACGAAATGCCGCGCCTACCAGCGCATTTTTAGTTCGGCCTGTGTAGTTGGTAAATACGGCTCGTTTAATGTATTGGCGATATCTCAGCGTTCCCGTTCCTAATCTTTCGTCGATCGTCTGTGGATCTGGCACTGGCAGATATACGTGTTTTTTCTCTTTAATGGCTACAGAGCCGCGCACTGCATCGCGTGTCTGCGCCCAGATAGGCTGGTACAAATCATATTTTGGGTGGGTATTACTTACTGGCATGGCGCAAATCCCGTGAATTGTTAGCCGATTTTATCATACGGCAAAACTAAATCGGACATGAGACACCGGCTTAACAATCGGCATCTCGTAAGCTATAGGGTAAGTGGTCGCATCATTTTGATGGTCAAAGCCCGTCGTCTTGTCGGGTTCGCCATTGCGATATGCTTGTTGCTCTAGGCATTCCGCTACACGCGGACAACGGCTAGCATTGATCTTGACTCGACCTTTTTCCAGTGCTGTATTCATTGCCATAATCCTATCCTTTACCATTGGGTTGGATTTCTTGGCCCGTACCGCAAAGCCCGCTTGCTCAAGTAATGCTATATCACTCAGTGATGCATTGGTGGTATTTCTGTTCCTTCCTGATGCGTCAGGGTACATATAAATCATGTGCCCGTCATATCTGTTTTGAATTACGTCTATCATGTCGCGTGTATCGTACATGTCAACAAGCTCATCCACAGCGTGTAATTCGCCGTCTCGGACGACGAAAACAGTAGCCGCTTGCTTCGTTACGTTAAAGTCACAACCGATCAAGAGCGGCTCGTGAGGCTGTATCTCCTCGTCACTATCGCACGTCTCACGATCGTAACTGGCATACACAGTGCCAGCGTTAAAGTTTACGAATTCGCCCTCAAGGTATGCCGCCAAAAGTGTACTGCTGTACGTTTCTTTTAAGGTAGCAATGTAGTTTGAAGGCAAATTGGCCAAGTTGCTTGATGTAGGCGCACGAACCAGCGCATAGCTAGGCGTAGGATTTTTTTTCCAGCGATCGTATACAAAGCGAAAGCCCTCCGGTGTAGTTCCAACGGCTACGGTATTAATGCCCGTGGCTTTTTTCTGGCGATTACGTGCGACGATTTGCTCCCATGCCCTTTTGGCTTTATCAGTCGGCAGTGTGTCTAGCTCGTCAACGGCGCTATCGCTTACCTCGTAACCAATAATACGGTCGGGGTTATCCAGTGTCCGAAAGATAATGCGCTTGTTGTTCACATAGATAGCGTGCTCGCCCCTGTTGATGCGAAACGGCACACCAATACCGGACAGTATTTCCTCAAATCGCGGATAGCAAATGTCCCTGACAAGTCCATAGGTCGGCATGTAATACGCCAAATCCCTACCGTCACCAAATACTTTGCCAAGTGTTCGGAGGATTAGCGCGTGTGTTTTGCCAGAACCAAAGCCACCGACAAATGCAGGAAACGGGGCATCATGGTTTATAAACTCAACCTGTGGTCGGCTGGCTGTTGTCTCCAAAATCATCTTCGACTACTCGGAACCCTTTAATATCTACATTGGTTTGCAGTGTTACCTGATCAGACTGGCCTAGCCAGTTTTTACCAAGCCACACCATCATGGTTGGATTGCCTTCCATAGCCGACTGATATTGTCGCCTTCTTAGAGAAATTTTGCCGTTCTGTCTCTTTTGTCCAAAACAGTCCGAAAAACCCTTGCCGCGTTCACGCTTACAGATCGCATTAAGTGTGTCGTAATCGATGTCAAAAAAAGCCGCAATTTCTTCGCCTGTACACTGTAAGCCGCACAATTTGTCAAAGTCTTCCCAGCTGATAGTCTTTGTAGGTCTCATATCACGACTCCTTACGCAGTGGTGCTAATGTCATACCGTAATCGTTTACTCCCTTCGGCACAGTTAAGCCGCGTTTACGAACCAGCTTTTGCTTTTTAAATGGCGAATAGTCAACGGTGTGATGTACGCGATTAAACTTCCATACGACCTTAGCTAGGTCTGGGTGAACATCTGCGAGCATTTGGGATTTGGCTGTTGTGCCGTTATCAGCGTATGACTGACCATGCTTTACTTGGCCTTCCCGATGGTAAAACTCCTCGGTATTGCCGCCTTTGATCGTCTGCGTTACTAGCTTGTTCTGCAAGAAGGGTCGAAACAGTACGGTGCACCAGCCTGCTTTAAGCATGTCCAGACTAACGATTGTGTCCTCGTTGTATCTACCACGCCAAGGAAACGGAACGTCATTCCTTATTAAATTACAGCTGTATATACGCGTGTTCATGATAAACGGTGGCATCTTGGAGCTTGCTGGCGTAAACATAAAATACTGAGGTCCAGCCATAGCGATATTTTCATACCGTAAGCAGAAATCTTCCATTGCTCGCCAGAAGCCAGCGGCTTTGCATATTACCTTGCGATTTTTATTTAGACGAAAAAAGCCGTGGATATTGTCATCCATCACCCAGTGCCACTTTGCGCCATTCTCTTTACTGTGATTCCACGCAAAATTTCTAGCAGGGCCGGGCCCAGTCGATCGCTCAAGACCCAAGTCGTCCAACAGGTCATATTTGGTTTTATAGGACATATCCAGCGGCAGGATGCGTGCCAGTAACTTCATATCGTGCACACTGCGCTGGTAATCCTCCACTTGATCTGGCTCTACCACGAGGTAATGAGACACGCCCATGTTGGTCAGCGACTTACTGGTGTGCATATACTCGTGTCGTCCCTTCGTCGGAACATACAGCGGAAACAGCGGATAATTCTTACTCATACTGCGAGTCCGACTTGCGCTTTTCTTTTTGCGGATGCCAAATGCTCTTAGTTTTGCCCGTATCGGGATGGCCTATTAAAGAAAAGAATTCTGCGGCATCGTCGTCATTCTCGAAGTGCACAACAACGTGTCTATGACTAGTAGCGTCAGGCTGATCAAACTCTGGCATGCCTTCCCATTCTGCATACCTATCAGTCTCGCCTTCTTCACGCTCTACCAAAATGCTGGATAGCTCTGCTGGCTCAAAGCCAAGCAAGTCGACATCGAACCCTTCGTTTTGCAGAAATTCGATCTCAATTTTTGCGAGGTCGTAATCCCAACCGCTATTTAATGCCAGCTTGTTATCGGCAATGACGTAAGCCGCTTGCTGTGTAGGATTTAAATTACTGACGTGTATAGTCGGGACTTTTGCCAAGCCGAGGCTTTTTGCGGCTTCTAAGCGAGCGTGACCTGCAATTAACACTTTTTCATCGTCGATTAGTATGGGATTAAGAAATCCAAACTCTTCGATGCTTTTGGCTATCTGACTGATCTGGTGTGCCGAATGAGTGCGGCTGTTGTTTTGGTATGGGTTAAGGTCTTTTGTAGCCTCGTATTTGATCTTGATACTCATAGTCCCTTGGACTCCTTACTATTTCTGCAATCTCCTCAAGATTTACTTCAGCAAGGCGCATCAGTTTTAAGTCTACCGTCAACGCTACATCGACCCTTAGGATCTGTGCCAATCTTTGCGCTTTGCGCAGAAGGTCAGCGATGCGTTCTGCCTCGACCTTGTTTGTTGCAAAAGTCGATGACACCGACATAAAAAACGCCCCATGCTGAGGCGTCAAGTTTATAACATTAGATGGCATGACTGACAATGATGGTATAAAATTAGCCATTACTCCCCCTGAAGAGTCCAGTGAGCGATCTTAACCATCTCATTAAAGCGATTGCGAACTGGCACCATGCGCGTATGGATTTGATGGCCCTTAGCGCGTAGCTCTGAAATACGTGCGGGCGCTTCCAGAATGCCGAGCTGTTCCCAAGAATTAAGACGGGTTAGTGTTCTGCCTTCCTGTAAGTAGGCCAAAATGCGATCTTGCTGACTCATTTGCACACCTCCTCTGCGATGTTTTTATAATCTGGCCAATGACCACCCTGCACTTGCTCGCAGTAGTGATCCTGCATAGCGAGTTGGTCTTGATAGTCGCCGTCTCCGACGAACCCTAATCCAGCGACGATTGCTAGGACCAAAAATACGTACCTAATTTTCATCCCCACACCTCCCGAATAAATTCACGAGCGGCGATTTCGTCGCCAAAACGATGAGGTACCCCTGCGTAGAGTACCTCGAACAATTGGCAAGACTCGTTAAAGAAAATCTTGCGGCCTCGGTAGATATCAAATTCCATTTTTGCTCTCCCTTAAACAAAAAAGGCCGCGTTATGCGGCCCGTAAATCTGCAAGCATGCCGTAGCAATTTGTTTCGCGTTGGTAAAGCTTGTCTACCAACTTTTGAACCCTTGCTATTCGGTTGGGGCAAAGGTAGCCAGTTGCTGGGTCGGTTTCCAAAGCCTCTGAATTAATTTGGATTTTGCATCGGCGAGCCGCTGTTCGGTTAAGCTGATCTTGAACCAAGTTTTTAACTGCTGAGATTGCTTGATGTTTTTCCATTTTTTGAACTCCCGTAAGTTGGTATGGATCTAACTCTAATGGAATTCCCTAACTTGTAAACACTTTTATTACAAATAATACAAAAAAGTTTTGTTTAGGGCAAAAAAGGGCTACCCGAAGGTAGCCATTGCTTTGTTGATTCGCTCTCGACCGTTAGCCATAGCGCGTACGGCGGTATCTGCGTTACGTGGCTTGCGGTGCGTAACGTAGTCGGTCATCGTGTTATACAGGGCGTAAGCGTTACTGCCCATCTCCGCGCGATATCCACGCCAGATCTCCCAAACGCGCTGGTACCGTCTGTTAGACTGAAATTCAGAGTCTAGTGGTAACTCCAAGAAATGTAGAAGGACGCTGATTACTTGCGCGTCGGATACTCGAGTTTGCATCAGCTCGCCCCAGTATTCTTTTGCCGAGTTGAACTGATCCAGCATTTCGATGACCTTCTTCGCGCCAGCTTCGACGTTAAGGTTGGTCGTGTGTGCAGACGAATAGCTCGCGGCGATATTACCCAGCACCTGACCGTTTAAGCACTTCATGCGCAGTCCACCAGCCTTGGTAATATACCGAAGCGATCCATCGAAGCTGTTAAGCGCGCAGATCTGTAGCTGAGTGCTTGAGTCGTCGCCATTGACGGTAAACTGCTCGTTAGGAAATACGAAATCAACCATCGCCCGTGAGCCTGACTCTGTGCGGCGAATGTTGACGTAAGCGCCCTCTGCGTCGATCGAGCTATCCTCGATTGCTTGGCAAAAGTTGCTAAAGATTTCCTCGTTAGGAACGGTGCGATAGCCATTCGAGACGATGCCCATGACTTTGTCGTTAGCGGTATTGATAAGGGCTTTCTTGCCCTCGATGACGATGCCGCTTGCGGTAATTACTTGATCCTCTGCGACGTTAAAAAGAAGGCCTACGGATTCGATTTGGCCCATAAGGTTTTGATATACGGTCATTTCTGTTCTCCCATAAAGGCGTTATTGCCTGATTTGCATCCTAATGGAATTCCATAACTTGTAAACACTTTTGTTTACTTTTTTTAAAATTATTTACATTCCTGCTAGTCGGGCCTCTTGGTCTTTAATTCTTTGCTTTAGCTCTACAATTTGGTCCATTACATCATTTCGGTTCCACTTTACGATCGTCCATTTGGTTTCAGTTAACCAATCAACAAAGTCCTCGCCGTACATATCGACCATGTACCGACGGTAGTCATCGTGACACCCAGAAAAGAAACGATTGCACTGCTTACACTGAGGATGGATATTTTCTTCGCGTAGCTTGTGAAACGCATACTTACGGCTAATAAAGTGACCGCCATCCATTTTCTTGTAGTCGTTAAAACTGCCGCACGATACGCACTGCGCTATACCAAATTGGTTCGCGGCCTTCATGCGCACGAGCCTCTGTGTTAGTTCAGCGGCCTCGTTTACAAGTTGTGGCGTGGATTTTGGTTTCCTTGGCATCAGTTTTACTCCGGACGTTTAGGAAAGGGTACGCTGACACCTGTATTCTGAGCAAGATAGCGAGCGACCACCTCTTGTATTTCATTTACCTCTTGCTTTGATATGCGCTTGCTAGAGTCTTTTTTGGTCATGATCTCTTGAATAGGATCCCATAGATGCTCCTTGGCCCGTTCTTTATTCCACGGTATGTCGATGTGAGGCTTAAGAGTCCTTTTCATATCATACCCTGCGTCATTAAGGGCCTCTGACAGCTGATCCAGCCAAAGCCACATTGCATTGTTCTGCCGCGTGGTTCTTTGGTCGCCTACTGACCATTTAAAAGTAACTGAGCCATTTTCTTGTAACAGACCTACAGCGTGTGTAATGAAATGCTCTAGCGTTTTCTTGTCCGTAACGATCCACTGCTCACCTTGCATGATTACCCCTCGAATACATGGCCATATTTTTCAAGAAACAAAGCCCTAATTGCTGGCTTGCGGTCTGGGTTAAGCCAGCTTATGTCGCAAAGCTCATCTTCGGCCGACATATTTCTTGTAGGTGTAGGCCCGTTTTCCTTGATCAGCATTTTTTTTGCGATCGGTGATGCGCCACCAGAATCTTGCGCGCGTGATAACCACGAGTTAATAAAGCGCTTAACACCTCTGCGGGTTTTGCGTTTGCTAGGATTGGCATCTAACCACCCAATCATGCCTCGCAACTCCTGTTGCACATCGACGGCAGGGTAAAGCTCTGACCACTTACTGATATCTGTCTCTGCGACTTGATAGGTGGTTTTGTCGTTTAAAAGCATTTCCATTTATTTTCTCCCACGGTAAACCTTATGGCTTGCGCCATATTTTCGTTAATAAACTCACGAGCTGAATTCGCCGTAGTATCGAATCTGGACATCTATCCCTTTGCCTGCTCTCGGCATCGGGGGCGCACACACTCTCAGGTATCGTCGTCTCTGGGGTTTTCTGATTCCCCAGCCCTGCGCCCTACAGCTATCCAGACTTGCTTGTGTATATACGAATGATATACTGACATCTCTGGACTCCCATTCAGAACCCCTCGCTCCCTTCGAGGGAAAGCCCTACAGTTGGTCGCTGTGGGGCTTTTTAATTTAAAGATTGCGATCAAGCTCCAAGAACTCGTCAACGCTCATACTAAACACTTGCGCCAATCGCTGTACAGTGTGGATCTTATTATTTTCGGTATGACGCCATCTATTAAGCTGTTGACGCGGCACACCTAGAGACTCGCACACCTCCCTAGTAGGAATATTTTTTGCGGCCTGTGCTATGCGTATGCACTTACCGACATGGCTTAATCTTGTTGACATGGTAAACACCTTTTAATTAATCTGACGTTACTCAGCATAGTGTGTTCCGTAAGAAGCGATTGCCCCCATCACTGGGGGCTTTTTTTAAAACGGTATATCATCCTCTGGAAATTCGTGCGCTTGAGGCTGACTAGGTTTTTCAAGCGTGGCTTTAGCACTTTCGATGCCTTCTTTTGCCACCTTTTCAGCATAAGCCTTGCCCTCTGGGTCGTACTTCATGTACAGATTACCTTTCTGAGCACGGAGTACCTCCCAGTACAGCACGTCATCGGTTTCCTGCTGAAGATGCTCCAGCATTTCCCGACGGTAAACGGTGAGCTTTGTAATGGCCCACTCTGGCGCACCTTTAGCGCGGGACGCTTTTATACCGTTAACCCATTTAATATCACTCATGACTGACTCTCCTTAAGAATCGCTGTTGCTTGATCCTGAATGTAAGCTGGTAAACGAGACCAAACTGCTCGACGCTCAAACTGATTAAGGCCTTCGGCATTCTCCAGAATCTTCGTCGTGTCTTTTTCTTCGACGCCTTCTTGAATTGCGGTAGCGATTTCAAACAGCTTATCGTTCGCTAGGCTTTCAAGCTCCTTAATAACACGCTTAAGAGCAGAAACCTCTCCCTTGGGCGCACTGTTGTTGATGTCAATCTTGACCTCTTCGGTTTGTGACATATACCAAATGGCGGCTTCATACTGACTGCTTGCAACTCGGCCTCTAAAATCCTCGTACAATTCGTGAGGTGAGGACAGTGGCAAATCTTCGCCAGCGTAGATATAGAAACCAAGCCCGTGGACAGCTATGCCTTTCACGAGGCAACGCATTCTGGCTTTATTAATGGCGTCAGCTTCTGGATGCTTAATGGCTTGGTTGCGGTGATTAGTAACTGCCAGCCACATAACGTGACTTCTACCGTTAATCTTCACGTTCATGCGCACTTCCATCGTGCCGCTTGGGTAGTGAACGTCGGGCAGAATCTCCCAATCGAGATCCATACCCGCGTCTTTTACTGCCGCGATCGCCCACGTCCACGAAAGATAGTCAAAACCACCTTTGTCCTTTTTATTTTCGTTGACGTTAATGTCGTTTAAGGTTCTCCATGTACTCATCCCATGTCCTCCCCATGACTTTGGCTTTGGTTCTCATACTGGTAGCAGTCGCCGTACCCGTTATCGTAGGCTTGCGATTGCTTGGCACTGTGACGAATGCCTTGCTCACAGTCGGTCCAGCCGCGCAGATAATCCTGCTCAACTAACTCTAGGTAATCGTCTAACCGATTCTCCATGTGAACCTGCTGTTTTGGCTTGGGTGTGCGAATGCTTAACGCTTGCAGTGCATCTAAGCTACCTGCGATGGCGTCCATGTCTTCTTGCGGAATGAGCTTTGGCTCTACAAAATCCTTTATCATGACTGCCCTCCTTAAAGCACTTCACGTTCAAGATCGAGAACGTCGCCAGTCATCGCGTCGTAAATCTGTCGAAGCTGAACCTGCGACTGACCTTGCATGTCCGTAAGACCATAATGCAAATCGGCCTTGTTTAACTCAGCAAGTAGGTCGTCAAACTTGTCGAGGATTTCGTTGTACTGAGTTACTGCGTTTTCTGAATACATGTAATGACCTCCCTTTTGTCGATTACAAGTGCATCTTACTACGGATTTGTTTTCTTTGTAAACACTTTTGATTCATTTAGGTCAACCCCGCGTAAACACTAATGTTTACATCGGTCCTTACTTGTAGTATAATGTCTGGGTAGGGCGAAGCCTCTACACGACCTTTAACAAGATAGTTCCACGTGGAACAGATGGGAGAACAGACATGACCAATACATGGTTTATGATCGACAAAGGGTACCAATGGTACAAAGAAGCCACGAAGGGTATGGATCGAAAGACCAAGCGAGCGTTTCATCGCAAGGAAGTATGGAGCGTACTGAACGAAGCGGGTCTTTTGGATAAGCGATTCAAAGATCGCGAAGATGCCGTACAAGCAATGTTAGATAATGATCTCAGCTGGGTGCAGTTTTACATCTACGAAGTATCAGATGGGTTATCGCGATTCTTTCCAGCCCCTAAATAATCAAAGCCCCTTCGGGGGCTTTTTTATGCAGGGTATTCGCCAGTACGAATCATGTGCGCTACATCTTCGGATCGCTTGCCGACTTGTCGCGCCCATTTAGAATCAAGAAACTCCATGGCGGCTAGATCGTAATTCGCCTCAGCCATTGCGGCGAGTGCATTCGTAAACAATGACAAGCGTGAAAAGCCTAAGTTAAAGCATAGGTTAACCATCGCGTCTTGACGTACAGCGTCCAGATCCATAAACCACGAAAATGCAATCAACTCTTGCTTACATCTTTTGATGTCATTTTCAAGAAGGTAGTCAATTTCGTCATCAGAAAGCCCGAGTGACCCCTGCTCTATGCATCTACCTACTCCAATCGTGGCAAGGCCAGACGTGCATCGGTAAAAGTGACTACGGACGCCTTCGTGTATACGAAGCTGATCAGATAGCTTGCTCATTTACTGCCCTTGCTTGCACCAAAGTAAAAGCTCACCACAGAAGACACGATGCCCCCGAGATAGCCCAGCACCAAGTTAACGACATTGAGGTCGTTGTCATCAGCAGGCTGGAGAGTAACGAGCAAAACGTAGCCACCAAAAAGCAAGATAGACATAAGCGCAATCGCTCTTGCCGTCCAATCTTCTGAAAATGAGTCCCTTGCATGTTGAAGATCCTTCGTTTCTAGTGCGAACACATCAACATCAAGCTCTTTCATGCGGGCTTCAAAGTCAAGCTCTGCTTTTTTAATTTCTGCAAGCTGTTCTGGAGTTGCCTGTGAGAGCGCCTTATTTAGCTTCTGAGGCGTCGGATCGCAACCCAGTACGTCCGCTAGCATCTGTGCCGCCGCGCCTCCTACAGGCCCTCCTAGGGCCGCTCCCAGCGTTGGCGCAAGATTGCCAACCATTCCCTTAAGATCGTCAAGATTCATGCGAAGTACCCCACTGCGCCAAGCACGCCTAAAATTAAAGGATAAAGAGCAAAAATCATGCGCTCTATGCGATCGAAGCGAGCTTGTCCAGAATCGAGCCTTGTTTTAATCATTTCTCGTAATAATTTGCACTCGGCTTCGTGTATTTCAATTCGCTTCAATGCTTCTTCTGCCGTATTCATTAGTTCCCGCCTAAAGGGTTTGTTGCGTCAATTGCCATCCAAAGGTCGTCCATATCACGCTCGAAACGCTGTAAGCGGTCATCAATAGTCGACAACGCGTCTAATTTACCAGAAACACGCAGTTCTGTTTCCGATGATGTTTTTTCTACCGAACTAATTCGGTCCCTCAAATCTAACAGCTCCTGTTGGGCATCCATTATTTGCACCAAGTTGGCGCCTAACTCGGCAAGCTTGCCCTGAAGGTTCTCCACATCGGCCGCTGTCATGGCTTGCTCCATATTAGATAGCTTTACGTCCATGGCTTGCAGACGCTGAGCATTTGACTCTCGCAAGTCATCAAAGCGTGTAGCCAATCCCTCTGCTTGTGCTGTTGCGGCTATAACTGCATCAGACTGCTCATTAAGCTGAGCAAAAAACTGAGATGCCGCCCAAATTCCGCCTCCGATAGTTGAGCCAAAAGTGAATACAATAGCGATCCAAACGCCTTTAATAGACGTTCCGCCGACATTTACCTCAACATCTTCAAGGGCCACCGTTTAAACACTCCTCTTGATTTTCAGCAAACCAGCAACCACCCTCTGGGCTTGTGGTATAAAACTCCTCTGTCTCCGCACGTGTTAAAACTTCTGGAGCAGTGACAAAGTAATTGCCTACCTGTAAGCCTTGTATGGTCGCGCCACCATCAAATGAAACCCAGACCGATGTTGTGTCTAAATCGAAGAAAACAAAAGCGGCTTCCTCAAATGTAACGTTGTACTCTCTAGCCATATTGTCTGCTTGATCAAGCAAGTTTTCATCATTGGCAACTGCCATATAAGCCGCCGCCACTTGAATTGCAGACTCAGTGTTAGACAAAGCAGTGTTGTATGTCTCAATGTCTTCGTCTTGAAGCACTACGTCATTCGCGCCCATAAATTCTTGCAGAGCCATCGCTTCGCGTTCATCGGCGGCTGTCTGCGCGTCTTGAGCCATCTCGTTAACGGTGGCAACCATAATAATCTGCTGTGCCGCCTCCACATAGGCATCAATCATTTCTGACACCTCTTCCATGGCTTGCTCAGCTTGGTCTTGAAAGTATTGATCCGCATTGGGATCGTAAGAGTAAGTGGCCGCTTGAACTGCGGCTACGGCGGCGTTATAGGCGTCTTGCTGTTCTTTGGATATGTGGCCGTTTTCGGCCATTGCTGGTGCAATATAACCCTCTCCAGCGTACGCCGCACCACCTGCAATAGTTTTGATGCCGTAAGCAAAGGTGTCACGAATGCTTTGACTTGTATTAACTAGGTCGTCAATCTCGGTCGCGTTTAGTGGAGCGGAAACGATCGCTAAGAGTACCACCATCAGACTCTTGCTCGATGTTTTCATCATTGCCCCCTGCTAACAGCGCGTCGTAAAAAGCCTTGTCTTCATCGTAATCAGGAATCCATAACTCGGGATTCTTTTTAATCGCCAGCAATGCGTTTTTACCCACTACTAGGCGCCCTGAGCGTATTATAGGACATGGAGTTGCACTCATAAACATAGCCCGCCACACCATAGCATTCTGGCACATGAGCGAAACTGAGGCCACTTTCATGCCCATATTTGACAGGGTGATAGCGTTAAGGCGTCGATTACACTCTTCATCTTGCCGATAAAGACCAGATGACACACCAAATCCAACAAGCTGAACGCCACCAGACAGTGATTTAAGGCACGACTGTTGTCCTGTACTCATTAAGCTAGGTGCTACCGCCGTATTAGCTGGCATTTGTCTGCCAGAACCAGCGCCGTTGTACGTCTTATTTATGTTGTTGTTGTTGGAGTTGGATGTATTTAGATCACCTTCAATATTAGTGCCGTCACCACCATTGTCAGGATCAGGCTCAAAGCCATCCTCATCTCTTTCTGGTGGTGGATCTATTTCGGGGACTGGATCTATCTCAGGGGTGTCCTGCCCGAAGGCAGGAGCGGCAATACTAATTAAGAGTATCAGCAGGCACTTCTTCGTAATCCTCATCAGATACTTCCTCTACTTGAGGTTGTTCGGGCTGTTGTGACTTGGCTTGAATTAAAGAAAGCTGTGCCTCTAAATCGGCGATCCGTAATGCTTGTTGTGCATTTTGCCTAGCCAATGATTCAATTCGCTGTGCTATGACAAACTGCTCTTCGGTTACTTGCTGTTGCTCTGACATAAGTCATCCTTTTTGTTGGTGATGACAGTATTGTGGTGTCAAAGTCAGTGTTTTTCAAGTTAGTTGCCGCCAGTATGATTTATGTAATACGTGAACGTCGCACTGGTCGTATACGAGGTAGCTTGAGCGTGTCGAGCCTGTAGCGTGATAGTTCCTGCCATATCACACTCACCGTTATTGCTCATCGTGCAAGTCACAGTAATTGCTGACTCACTGCCGCCGTAACTGTCGGTATATGCGAACGTGTGAGAGCTTCTGTTAGCCGCTACCGTCAGATCACGCACTACACCGTCGAAGCTAATCTGAAACGTGCTG
>Ga0160423_10001663_pt1 | contig 18643 bp, 19 predicted proteins | sample CRUFie14St8metaG_FD_108191 | JGI IMG/M metagenome (GOLD analysis project Ga0160423, IMG submission 108191) | Marine microbial communities from the Costa Rica Dome - CRUD Field 142mm St8 metaG | ecosystem: Environmental > Aquatic > Marine > Oceanic > Photic zone | place: Costa Rica: the Eastern... | reverse complement strand
GACGCGCATCTTCCGATTCCTGCCGCCCCGTTATTAGGCGAGCATGTTGATTCGGTTCTATCAGAGTGGTTGGATATGAGCCAAGAAGAAGTGGAGAAACTAAAAAATAGCGGCGCCGTTTAATACATAACTAGGTATTGAAGATACATGAGAAACGCAACATTTATCGAGCGTAACCATAAAAGTTTATTGGAGTAAAGACATTGGCACAACTAACGGGATCAGAAATTCTGGCTAAGGCATTAAAAAACGAGGGTATAGAGGATTTATTCTTTTTGATGGGAGGACCAATGTTGTTGGCAGAGGAGTCCTGTATTAAAGAGGGTATAAGACCAATAGACGTCAGGCACGAACAAGCAGCGGCGTTTATGGGGCAGGCCTACAGTAGGCTACTTAATAAGCCAAGTGTTTGCATGGCCGCAAGTGGCCCAGGAGTAACAAATTTAATAACCGGGGTAGCAAACGCATTCGTAGATTGTGTACCGTTGGTAGCTATCGGTGGCTCTAGTCCATTTAAAACATATGGCCAACAAGTATTCCAGGAAATCGACCAGCTCGGAATGATGAAGCCCTGTACAAAGTGGGCTGAACGGATTTATACCCTTAGTCGTATTCCCGAAATGGTAAATGTGGCATTTCAAAAAGCGATGGCTGGTAAACCAGGTCCGGTTTATCTAGATTGCCCCGGTGATCTATTATACGAAAAAATAGATGAAGAAGAAATCGACTGGTCTATCTCGGGGCGAGCTTTACCTCGAGCGCGCCCACATGCTTCATCAGAAATAATAGATGAGATAATCGATGCTCTACGAAATGCGGAAAGACCAGTAATTGTAACTGGAGGGGGTATTCTTTGGTCGGATGCCTCTTCAGAATTACAAGAGTTTGTTGAAAAAACACAAATCCCATTTTACACAACGCCTCAAGGACGTGGTGTTATCCCCGAAGATCATCCTCTATCTTTTATGACTGTTCGGTCAGCAGCTTTTAGAGAAGCGGACCTGATTATGATCATTGGTACACGGATGAACTATATTATTGGCCATGCAGCACCACCACGGTTTAATGCAGATGCAAAAATTGTTCGGATTGATATAGACGAAGAAGAAGTTAGCACCAGTCCGAGGTCTGTTGATATTGGAATAGTTGGTGACGCTAAAGCCGTTTTAAGTCAGATAAATCAGAAACTTACAGGGCTGGATGAAAAAATTTCCTACGATGATTGGATAAAGCGTTTAGGTGATGAAGAAGCAGCCAAGCGAACTAGGCCAGGGGGCAACGCAATCTCAGACAGTGAGCCGATCCATCCATTACGGCTTTGTGAAGAGGTAAAGAACTTTATGGACCGGGATGCCATTTTAGTTGTTGATGGCCAAGAAATATTGAACTACGGACGTCAATCTATGCCGACATTTTCACCCGGACACCGCCTGAACTCAGGTCCATTTGGGACAATGGGGGTTGGATTACCATTCGGGTTAGGGGCGAAAATTGCCAAGCCAGACAAACAAGTAATTGTCGTTCATGGCGATGGTTCATTCGGGCTTAATGCTATGGAACTTGATACAGCAGTACGTCATGGAATAAATGTTTTGGTCGTAATAAGCTTAAATGGAGGATGGACTGCCGATCCTGACGGTACGAAGCCAGGACGTGACCTTGGTTATACAAGATATCACAAAATGGCAGAATCTCTTGGGTGCTACGCCGAGTATATAGAGAAACCAGGAGAGATTAGGGAGGCATTAGAAAGAGCGCAAGCCAAAGTCAATGAAGGTCGTGTAGCTGTTGTAAATATTAAGACTGATCATACAGCACGAGCTGGAACACAAAATTTTTCTCAATATTCCACCTAGAACATTTTAAAAGTTTGCTTGTCACCCAAACAAATTGTTGTGCTGAGGGGTAGCTAAAAAGTGTCAGCGGCGACTTGCTCATGCCACGATAGCTGTTTATAAGACAGCTGTCAGCGTTTTAGTTTTGATTTAGATCACTCGTTATACAAAGAAAGAAGATAGATATGGGTATTGAAAGAACGTTTTCTATAATAAAGCCTGATGCGACCCTTGCAAATAAAACAGGAGCTATTAACGCTCTCATCGAGCAAAGTGGTTTACGAATAATAGCGCAGCGACGAATTAGAATGACTAAAGCGCAAGCACAGCAATTTTACGCGGTTCATTCAGAAAGACCCTTTTATGATGAGTTGGTGGAATTTATGATGTCGGGACCCGTCGTCGTTCAGGTCCTAGAAGGAGAGAACGCGATAGCAAAATACCGCGAAGTAATGGGTGCTACTAATCCTGCAGAGGCCGCGGAGGGTACAATTAGAAAACTGTACGCAAAAAGCGTTGGTGAGAACTCAGTTCACGGTTCTGATGCTGCAGCAACCGCTGCAGAGGAAATCCCGCAGTTTTTTTCTGAGGACGATATCGTCGGCTGAATAGAGATAAGCTTACTTAACGTTATTAGCGGAGGTTGCAGCCACCAGCTGCGAACTGAAGTTTCATTATCAATATTTATTCTACTAGTGACTTTTCTAGCTGATCCATTTAATTTGTCAGACAACCAACCAAGCAAGAAGTAGTAGAGTTATAACGATTAGTACAATAGATACTTGGATTAAAGTGCAAACGCCTTTGTAGGTATCTGCATGGAACTTGTAGTCCGGATTATTTTCAGTCTCATTCGAAGCCATTTTTTGTGTCTCCCCTTACACTTTTATAAATAAAACAAATAACTGAATCAAACAATACTTTAAAAGTTTAATAAACTTTTGGATACGGTGTCCTGCTCACGACGTAAGTCGACCTTTTCGTTCTTTAGTATTTTATTTGCTACTAATTCTAATCCCAATGCATAAAGCTTGTGTTCTTCTATAAGCACGCGATTAGCCAACGTTTTGGGCGTGTCATTGTCTAGCACTGGCACTGCTGCTTGGCCGATAATTGGTCCTGCATCTAATTCCGCTGTAACGAAGTGCAGTGTGCAACCAGAAACCTTTACCCCAGCCTCTAAAGCTCGTTCGTGTGTTTTTGTTCCGGGAAAACTTGGAAGTAAACTGGGATGTATATTAAGTATGCTGTTTGGCCATGTGTTTACGAAACTTTCAGAGAGGATTCTCATAAAGCCGGCTAAGCAAACTAATTTACACTTCGAATTGGAGAGGATCATAGATAACTCAGTATCAAAGTCTTCTCGGCTACTATAATTTGTATGGTCTATTATCCTCGTAGTGATGCCAGCTTCGCGCGCTCTCAATATTCCCTTTGCGTTGGCCTTATTGGATACCACTAAAACAATTTCGGCGGGATAACTGGGTGCTATACAAGCGTCAATTAGTGCTTGTAAATTTGTGCCATTGCCGGAAATTAGTACTGCTACCTTTATTTTTTTACTCAATTTTTCCAGCTCGCAATATTCTCAATAGTTACCTTGGGTAAGCTCTTTGGGCGCTTTTTTAAAACCCCTAATTCGTGAACGGTTTCACCAAGGTTGGTAAGTTCTTGGATAACATTTTGCACAAGACTTGGGTCTGCAATTACAATCATCCCAATGCCGCAATTGAAAGTTTGAGCTAGTTCCTCTGGTTTTATTAAATTAGTTTTCATCAGCCACTTGTAAACGGGTGGAAGTGACCAAGTAGTAGCATCAATGTGTGCTGAAAGCTGATCATTGAATGCGCGCGGCGGATTTTCAAATAATCCTCCACCCGTTATGTGAGCAAGACCCATTATTCCACCAAGTTTAAGGGCTTGGAGGCAGGATTTTACATAAATCCTTGTCGGTTCCATTAGCGCCTCACCGAGGCTTTTAGTTTCGAGAAAAGGACAAATATCTTCATATTTGAGGTCTAATTCTTCAATAACTTTTCGTATTAGTGAAAACCCATTTGAATGCAGGCCGCTTGAGGCAAGGCCTAAAATAATATCGCCTTCCTTAGCATCAGCATTTGTTAACAGATTTTGACGTTCAACTGCTCCTACTGCAAATCCTGCTAGGTCATAATCGTTACCATTATACATACCCGGCATTTCAGCCGTTTCGCCTCCTATCAAGGCGCAGCCCGCAGCAAGACATCCTTCTGCTATGCCATTTATCACTTCTTTTGCTGAACTCAATGATAATTTTCCGGTTGCATAGTAATCTAAAAAAAATAAAGGCTCAGCACCTTGCACCACGAGGTCATTCACACACATCGCAACTAAATCAACGCCAACTTGGTTATGATTATTTGTTTCAATTGCGAGCTTTAATTTGGTTCCTACGCCGTCGTTTGCGGCTACTAGTATAGGGTCTCGATAATGGGCAGCTTTCAGATCAAAAATACCGCCAAAACCTCCAATTCTGCCATCAGCTCCAGGTCTTGCGGTAGAGCGTGTTATTGGTTTTATTAATTCAATAAGTTGGTTGCCAGTCTCGATATCGACGCCGGCGCCCTTGTATGATAATTTCGATGATGGTTGTTCTTCTTTTATGGTATCCTCCGTGGCTATCAAAACCTAATTGAGTTTGCTAAACTAGAGGTTCTTGCTTTTAAAAGAAATTATGTTCAACAAAATTGCAAATCAATGAAAAACTTGGGTTTTACTTCTCATATGATTCTTATTTATACATGATTTATCTATTAAAATTTAAGTATTTATATTTTTTTGTAATGATCTCATTTTGCTTCCTTGGTCGTAGTTCAGAAGTAGAAGCAAATCAAGTTTTCAAAATTGAAAATATTGAAGTTGATGAAACTTCGCAAACTGCTATTGCCGCTCGGGAAAAGGCCTTGGAAATTGGCCAGAAGAAAGCATGGGAATTACTCTTTAGACGAGTAACGTTACCAGATGAAAATTCTCAAATGGTGGAATTGTCCCTTGATGAAATAAAAGGCTTGGTCCAGGGTTACGAAGTTGTTAGAGAACGGATCTCACCAGTTCGATATTTAGCTAACTTAACTGTCATATTTAATCCAAAGTTAGTTCGAGAAATTCTTTTTCAAAATGGTGTCACATTTTCAGAAACCCCAAGTCTGCCTATGCTGCTAATCCCGGTTTTTGAAACAAATGGAGTCTCTCGATTGTGGAAAAGGCCGAATCCTTGGATGAATGTATGGAGGGAGAGCTTTTATGATAATAGTTTTATACCGCTAATCATCCCTGAAGGTGATTTTCAGGACATAAAGTATCTGTCAGCTGAGCAAGCTATCAGCGGAGAGTTAATACATTTTAATTCTATTATGAAAAAGTATAGGGTGCAAAAAATTATCGTAGCAAGGGTATCAAAAAAATTTGATCTTGTCGATAATTCGCCATTTTTAGAAATTGCAATTCGTGCATCTGGACATGATGACTTTGAAGAAACAATCATTGATATAATTAAGATACCGCCAGATACTGACGTAAATGATCTGATGTACTCTGGAAAGCAAAAAACAATTAGAAGTTTAAACGTAGCTTGGAAAAGACAAAATCAGGTTGTTTCCGGTGTGCACCAACGAATTTCAGTAGAAATTCCAATATTGGGTCTGGAACACTGGCTTTCTATTAGATCTAAGTTACGGGAGATAGGTACGCTAAAAACATCTGAGTTAGTTAGTTTGACAAAAGAGAGAGCATTGGTTGAGTTTTGGATAATGGGAACCTTGAAACAACTTGATAATGCCCTTCAATATAGAAGGCTGACACTTTTTGAGAATAACGACCTTTTAATACTTTGCGAGCTCTCGGAAAGAATGCCTAAGCTTTGTGATGGAATCAAAAGTAATAAAAATTAAAGCGAGTTGAATGTCTATGGTAAGGCTGAATTCTACTTTATTCTGGTTGCTAGTAGCTATAATTATGGCTTTTAGCTTCTATTTTTTAAGAACTATTTTACTTCCCTTTGTGATCGGAATAGCAGTAGCTTACTTTCTGGATCCCCTTGTGGATAAATTAGAAGAGCGAAACTGGAATAGGTCATTAGCAACTTTATTTACGTTGTTTGTATTTCTTGCGCTCGTAATTTTTCTTGTTTTGCTATTGGTCCCTGTGCTTACCAACCAATTAAAGAATTTTGCTCAATTTCTTCCCTTAGTTAAAGACAAGCTACAATTGATAATAGATTTATTCGCAGGGATGCTAAATAACAAAGTTGACGCAAAAATTTTAGATGTCCCAGCAAGTGGCCTCGTTAAATGGTCTACAAAGATGCTTGGCGGGGTACTAGACGGAGGTGCAGCTATTGCTGACCTTTTATCCCTTCTTCTTATTACCCCATTAGTTGCATTCTATTTGTTGCGTGATTGGGATCTCATAGTTGAGAAGGTTTACGATTGGTTTCCGATAAGGCACAAGGATACCTTGCGAGAGCAGTTAAACGAGATAGATAAAACACTGGCGGCATTCGTAAGAGGGCAGGGCGCAGTGTGTTTAATTCTAGCTTCGTATTATGCTATTACGCTAACAATGTCTGGGCTAGAGTTTGGGGTAGTAATAGGTGTCTTCGCTGGTTTAATTTCCTTCGTCCCATTTGTTGGGGCGATAATTGGAGGATTGCTTAGTATTGGATTAGCATATTTGCAGTTTGAAGTTTGGACGAACATCATAATAATTGCTGGAATTTTTATGTTAGGTCAAATTTTGGAAGGTTATATTCTTACGCCAAAATTTATTGGAGAAGCGGTTGGTTTGCACCCCGTTTGGGTCATATTTTCATTGCTAGCTGGAGGGGTGCTTTTTGGGTTTCTAGGAGTTCTACTTGCTTTGCCAATGGCGGCGATAGTTGGCGTGCTTTTTAGATTTTGCATAGATCGCTATAAAACTAGCTCCTACTATAATGGAAGTAGCGAAGAGAACTAATCGGAAATAAACAAAAAACGTTGCTACTGATGTCTGCTTAATATGACTGATTATAATGTCCAACTAACCTTTGATCTTGGTGATGACGTGTCCTTAAATAGAGACGACTTTATAGTATCGAAATCAAATAAGGATGCTATAGCCTGGATAGATAGCTGGCCGAACTGGCCCGTAAATGTTCCCGGTTTAAATATTTTTGGAGCACCGTCGTCAGGTAAATCACACCTGGCGAACATATGGAGATCAAAATCAAACGCCTTATCAATTGAAAATCCATCATTGGACGTAATTGGCGTGAGGGACTTATTGGTGGATCATAAAAATATACTAATAGATAATTTTGATAACTCATGGAAGGAAGAGCCTTTATTACATCTGTATAATTTAATCCAAGAAATTGGAGGGAGTTTCATTATAATAAGCGAGCAACCTGTGTCACAGATGGACATAAAATTACGCGATTTAGCTTCGAGAGTTTCGACGATGTCGACTGTGGAATTAAAGTTACCAGATGACAAAATTATAAAAGGCGTCATGAGAAAACTGTTTAAAGATCGCCAGATTGATGTTTCGAATGATGTGGTAAATTATCTTTGCAGAAGAATGGAAAGGTCTTTTAAAGAAGTTGGTCGTCTAGTCGATAGACTAGATAAAATTTCTCTTTCTGAAAAAAATACGATAAATCTTTCTTTAGCACGAAGAATATTGCAGGAAACTTGTTAAGAAGGAACTAAAATGGACTTAGGGATACGAGATAAAAACGCACTTGTTTGCGCAGCTAGTAAAGGTCTAGGTAGAGGTTGCGCCGAAGCATTAGCGGAAGCGGGCGTTAACTTAACTATATGTGCGAGAACCGAAAAAGACATTGTTGATACAGCAAATGAGATTCGGTCAAAATACAAAGTAAGAGTAGAGAGCGTTGCTTGCGATATTACGACTAGTGAAGGTAGAGAGGCTGCGTTAAAAACTTCCGGGCCGGTAGATATTCTTATTAATAATGCAGGTGGGCCACCTCCCGGTCAATTTAGAGACTGGACTAGGGACGACTGGATAAAAGCTGTAGATGCGAACATGCTGACAGCTATAGAGTTGATCAAGTCCACTGTTGATGAAATGATTTCAAGAAAGTTTGGTCGAATAATTAACATAACCTCTGCAGCAGTAAAGTCACCTATTTCAATACTGGGACTGTCTAATGGAGCTAGAATGGGTTTGACGGGATTCTGCGCTGGAATAGCCCGAGATACCGTCAGAGATGGCGTTACAATAAATGGGCTGCTGCCTGGACCGTTTGAAACAGACAGACTTCTTGGTAATCTAAAAGTGAGAGCTGACGCGGCGGGCGTGAGCGAAGAGGAAATGTACAAGACAGCCGCAGAAGAAAACCCTGCGGGTCGCTTTGGAAATTCTGAAGAGTTTGGTAAGACCTGCGCTTTCTTATGTAGTGCCCACGCAGGCTTCATCAACGGTCAAAATATTCTCATGGATGGTGGTGCGTTCAGGAGTTCTTTATAATTTTGGAAAGGTTTTAAATGCATTGAATTTAAAAAAAGGTGTACTGATGACAATCACAGAGGAGTTTTTAGAGTTCGTAGCAATTCAAAAGTCGACTTAACTGGTAACATTCATAAACATATTAGAGAGTTTGGGGGGGACAAATAAGCCTTCAAGCTGCTTAAATAGTTGGATAAATTTATTATGAATTGCGGGTAATTTTAATGCTTTGGTTTTCAATGGAAAGACCAAGTTTCCCAGATTTCAAAAGCAATGCATCGTTTCCAAAGATTTCTCGTCGCCAGCCCTTCAAAAAAGCGACGTCAGCCATACCATCGGCAGCGACTGCTTCAAGGTCGGCCGTTGCCGCAATCAATTTTTGAGCAACGTTATGTTCCTCAGCTTTCATCTTTAATAACACCTTGAGAAGCTCAACCACAGCTGTCCCTTGATTATTTTTACGCTCCGTTCTTTCAATTTTTGGTGCTTGATCTATTGGTATTTGCTTTGCTAGGGAAATTGCCTTTAATATTTTAGCGCCGGAATTACTTGTCGCGAAGTTTGCAGAGATACTTCTTACCTTTGCTAATTCTTCGGGTGTGGCAGGCGCCCGTGCGGCAATATCTAACAATACATCATCGCGTAGTACACGATTTCTAGGTACGTCTCTACGTTGTGCTTCGCGTTCTCTGAATGCTGCTATAGCCTGCACCAAGATTAGAAATTGTGGCCGGCCGCTCCGGACTTTTAAACGAAGCCAAACCTTTTCTGGATCAATCATGTAGGTATTTGTACTGGTAACAAAATCCAATTCTTCAGCCAACCAGGTCTCACGCCCATTCTCTCGCAACTGCTTTTTTAATTGTTCATATATTTTGCGGAGATGCGTTACATCAGATAACGCATAGTTTAATTGAGCGTTTGATAGCGGGCGCTGGGACCAATCGGTAAACCTGGATGACTTGTCTATATCAATACCTACTATTTGTTTGACCAATTTATCATAGCTTATGGCGTCACCATAACCGCACACCATCGCGGCGATTTGGGTGTCAAATACAGGCTTTGGTGTGTTATTGGTCAGGTGAAAAAATATTTCCATGTCCTGCCGGCAAGCATGAAATACCTTTATAATTGTCGGGTCGTTTAAAAGTTTAAAAACAGGTTCTAAATCTATCCCGGGCGATATAGTGTCTACTGCTATAGCCTCCTTCTTACCTGAAATTTGAATAAGGCACAGTCTCGGATAATAGGTTTTCTCACGCATAAACTCGGTATCTACGCTTAGATAGACTTCATTTGAAAGTCTATCGCACGCTGATGCAAGCAAGCCGTTGTCGGTTATTAAGGTCATCTCATCCGTATACACGTAAAGAGATGCGGGGGAAACATATAGTGTAAAAATAAATTATAATGTTGAAAATCGTCTTTGGCCGATCATTGAAAGAATTTTTTGCCCGTATTTTTTTTTAGTTTTTTATCATACATATTTAAGTCAGCCAGATTGATTAACTCTATATAAGTTTCAGTTCCAGAGAAGTCGTAGCGACCAATACTTGCGCAAACACTAATTCTTTGATTTTCCCATTCAAAATGGAGGTGCTTGATAGCCTCCTGTATTTCTTCAATTCTATTTGAAACCATAGAAGATGGAAGGCCAGCTAAAATAATGGCAAATTCGTCACCACCCAAACGCCCAATCGTGTCGCTATCCCGAACCCTGAGTTTTAGGGAATTTGCAACGTTCTGAAGCAATTTATCGCCTGCAATGTGACCATATCGGTCATTAATATTTTTAAATCTATCAAGATCTAACATCACTAAGGATCCACCAACTCCACTCCGTTTTGATGAGGACAAAGTGCGTTTTAATTGTGCTAGAAAACCACGCCTATTTAATAATTTTGTGAGCTCGTCGGTTATAGAGAGTTTCTCTAGTTGCTTTATTCTCTTTTGCTGTCTATCAATCCTTTTTTCGGCCTCTGTCATGGCAAGTAGCGCCAAATTAAGAGCTTTTTCTATTTCAGTTCTATCCTTAAGTTCGGTAGTTAGTAGATTATCTTGCTCTATCAAACCGGAGAAATGAGAAATGATATTGTCGAGTTTTACGTCGTCGATCGATACTTCCCGATCCACTCTTTGGTTATCCGAAGCCAGAGTTTTGATTGCGCTCATTATTTTATTTACTCACGATTTAGTTTTTTTTTATGGAAAGCAATAGTTGTGCCACATAGTTTAATGTTGCTCGTTAGTTTAAAAAATATTTGGTATTCAACAACGTATCTGCTAATGCAAATCCGTATCAGCATCGTAGAGTGATGCTTCTTAACCATATTTAAGTGGTGCTAAATCAATGCCAAAGAGTTCAGGTATTGCGCCACACAGTTTGAACATCTTTTTTGTAGGCATTTTCAAATCACACGAAAACGCTATGTATTAAATGTGAAATATCAATTAGAAGAGACATGAAATGGTGAGATGTTTTTTACATAGTATTTTCGCTACGGTTATAACCGTAATGACTATTTTGGCTAACTCCGAAGCAGTTAGCCAAAATTCATTTGACCAGCTTTTACCCCATCGCGCTTTTTATAAAATGTCAACAAAGCAAACTGCTTCTGGCACAGCAGTCGTGAATGTCGAAGGAAGATTAAGTTTTGAAATGAGAGAATTATGTGCGAGTTGGACGGTGGAACAGCGTTATGTGATGTTGTATCAAAAAGATGACGGCTCTGAAATACAGATTAATACCTTTCTCAGTTCGTGGGAAGAAAAGGCAGGAGAGCAATACAGGTTTTTTGTAAAGCGTGATGAAAGTGACGGAATGGAAAAAGTGATTGAAGGCGAAGGTATTGTTCCAAAAAATAAAGCTGGTGGTAATGTAAAGTTTTCACAACCGGACAGAAAGCAGATTACATTAAACAAGGGAACTCTTTTTCCTGCGGGTCATACCGTGGCATTAATTAAAGCGGCAAAGAGCAAGAAAAAGATTGTTAGAAATTTTCTTTTCGACGGTACCGAAGTTGAACCAGCGGCTTTAGTCAACAGTATTATTGGGCCTCAAAAAACATATCTAGGAGGTCTGCCTCAGCTAGATAAAACTGCTTATTGGCCAATTCGAATGGCTTTTTTCTCAGCTGAAAAACAACAACTTGAACCTGAGTATGAAATAAGCATAAAGCTGCATGATAATGGTGTCGTTAGTGGATTAATTCTCGATTATGGAGATTTAATTATTGATGTGGAGCTCATGGAAATAGACTATCTTCAACGGGCTACTTGCAATTGAGGTTTACTTTTTTTTAACGACATGTTCAGGGTTAAAGCCTCGTCCTTTACCGATGGCATTTGCTCCAACCTTTTCTCTAATTTGATCGATAGTTTTCTCTAATTTTTCCTGTTTGGTATCATGATCATCCAAGAAGTCAGTTGCAACATTATCAATATTATCGAAAAGGGTCGATAAACCAACACCCATTAGCCGGTATGTGCCGTTAGAGTTTGGAATTAAAAGTTCAAATGCGACGCTATATATTACGTCAGCTAGCTGGGTTGGGGTTTTAATAGTTTTGCTCCGCGTGATAGTTCGGAACTTATTAGTTTTAAGCTTTAGTGTAATCGTTTTGCCAAATTTGTTGTTTGATTTCAATGATGAAGATAATTGATCACAAAGTCGCCACAGCAATGGTTTCAGTTGTTCGAGGCCACTTTTGTCGTAGTTGAAAGTAACTTCTTTTGAAACGCTTTTGGCTGGTGGATTAGGCGTTATTACTCTGCTATCTATTCCGTTGGAAAAGTTAAAAAGACGCTCACCAATGCTGCCATAGCGCTTTTGAAGTTCTTGAATGGAGCAGCGTTGGAGGTCAAAAATTTTATAAATACCATCATTATTAAGTTTTGTTTCAAGACGTTTTCCTACCCCAGAGATAGCTTGTATGGGATAGTTTGCGAGAAATGTCTTGATATTCTGTTCGCCTATTACACTAAACCCGTTTGGCTTATCCATGTCAGAAGCTAGTTTTGCTAGAAATTTATTATAGCTAAGCCCAATAGATACGGTTATGCCAAGCTTCTTTTGGACATCATTGGCAAGACGAGCCATAGTGAAAGCAGGGACACCATGGTGCAAGCGGTTGGTACCGCTCAAGTCTAAATAGGCTTCGTCAATTGAAATTGATTGTACTGAAGGGGTTGTTTGCAGCATAAGGGCTTTAACCGCCTTGCTAACCGCGGCGTATTTTTTCATATTTGGTCTAATCACAACCGCATCGGGACACTTTTGCAACGCTTTATACATAGGCATCGCCGATTTAATCCCATAGGTTCTTGCAATATAACATGCCGCCGCAACGACGCCTCGTCGGCTTCCGCCAATTAATACCGGAGTGTCTCGTAACCTAGGCTTATCTCTTTTTTCTACACTTGCATAGAATGCATCACAGTCGACGTGCGCAATTGCCAGTTGTCCTAATTCAGGATGCTTTATCAAGCGTGGCGATTGGCAAAAATAGCAGCGGGATGCTGTCTCATGGTTCATTGAGGAATAACAGTCACGACATAATACGGTTACCTGTGCGCTAGCTAGTGACAAAGTGAAGTTCTCTAGAGTTAACTATTTTTTTGCTTTTTCTCATAACCAAGCCGCTCCTCTTACGCCGCTTGAGTCCCCGAACCTTGCTTTGCTTAGCACTGTTGAAACATCATCAGAGAAAATATACTCAAGCCAGATTTTTGGAACGTTTGAATAAAGCCTATCAATGTTAGATAGTCCTCCACCCAATACAATTGAGTCGGGATCGAGTATATTTATGACATGTGCAAGCGCTCTTGCCAGTCTATCTTCAAGGTTCTTTATTACTTGCTCTGCTTTTAAATTACCTGCCTCGGATTCTTTGACAATATTTTCCATGTTCAATTTTCTTCCTTGCAGATTTTTAAACTCTCTTTCTATTGCGGGTCCTGAAATGAAGGTTTCAAGACAGCCAGTCTTTCCGCAGTAACACTTTTTGCTTGAAAGTTCACCTTCGTGAGCCCACGGGAGGGGATTGTGCCCCCATTCTCCTGCGATTTTATTTTTCCCTTTATGAATTTTTTTTCCAATCACAATCCCGGCGCCAACTCCAGTGCCCAGGATTACACCAAAGACTGTATTTGCTGTATTGCCGGCGCCATCAAAAGCTTCTGATATAGCAAAACAGTTGGCATCGTTTTCTATTAAAACATTTCTTTTTAAAATTTTTTCGAGATCTTGTTTTAGCGGCTTTCCTATCAACCAGGTTGAATTCGCGTTTCGCACAAGGTTTGTCTTGGGAGATAAAGATCCCGGTATGCCTATACCAAGTTTTGTTAGAGCACCTACTTCGTTATCAGCTTTGTTAACTAGATAGGCTATGGCCTCTATTGTATCATTGTAATTGCCTTGAGGAGCAATGATGCGTTGTCGAAAAACTTCTTCGCCATTTCCATCTAACACTATTGCCTCGATCTTTGTGCCCCCCAAGTCTATGCCAGTTCTGAATCGGGAAATGATCAATGTAACAATCCTAAAAGCAAAGTTATTAATGATTTACATTAATAACCCCTATTCCAATCTATAATATTATCAAGAGTCTCATTCGCAATATAGCGCTTTAGATTTTTTAGAAACAATTCATTCCCTCGATGAGTATTAATATCAGAGGCGGCGGAAATATGAGGAGTAATTAACACTCTATTATCATCCCATAAGCGGTTGTCTGGAAGACTCTCAAATTCTCCGACGTAGACATCCAGAGCGGCGCCTTTGATTTTGTTTTTGGCTAAGGCTCGCACTAGGGCATCTTCGTCAATTATTTCACCGCGGGCGATATTTACTATTACGGAATTGTCTTTGATAACTTCAAGGGTATCATCGTTGATTAGCTTTTCCGTTTCTTTTGTCCATTGGCAGCAAATAGCAAGATAATCGCTTTCAGATAATATCGACTTAAATTGATCCTGGCTTGCCACACTTTCAAACCCGTCTATAGGTTCTGACGCATTGCGCCTTATTCCTAAAACGCGCATTCCTAGGGCACTTGCCAAGCGGCCCACCTCAGTGCCGATCCCTCCAGCGCCGAGCACGCAAAGTGTTTTTCCACTTAGTTGCGTAACATTATATTCTCTCGCATTAAGTTTTTTAGCTTTACGCTCTTGTTCGGGAAGATGGAGATTTTTTGCGAAGTGCAGCATTGTCGCTATTGTGTACTCAGCAATGGGAAGGTTATGGGCATACCCCCTGGATGAAGTAACAACGATATCTGATTTCCATAGGTCACCTCTAAGCATATTGGAAGCCCCTGCTGGCCGTTGGTGAACCCACTTTAGTCTCGGGGAGCGCGCTCTAAGGTCGAGCGGGAATGGAAATCCTACTAGAATAACTTCTGCGTCACTTAATAGTTTGTCACGCTCCTCCTTTGTTGCTTGCCCATAAGACGTTGGTGATAAATAACGGTCAACCGTGAAAGTGGGCCATGTATCCCGTATTTCACCATCGAACCAACCATGAGCCATTGTTAGTTTTATGTCTTTATCAAGGTTTTGTATTTGATGCTGAAGGTCTTCTGGTAAATTGGTTAACGATAGAATTTCTAAGCTCATTCGGGTTTCTCCCAAGCTAACGGAGCAACAACCTCGATATCAGAGACAATATCGATAACGACAGGTAGTTTCTCTTTTAAAGCACGTTTGAATACAGCTTTAATTTTGCTCGGATCTTCAACTCTTATACCAATCGCACCCATATCTTCAGCAATTTTTGCAAAATTATCCTTACTACGTGGAAACACTTCGTCCACTCTATCGGTAAATTCGTTATCATAAAGTTTTTTTGTGGTGCGCAGGGCTTGGTTTCCAGAATTATTATTATTTATGACCGTTATTGTTTTTATTTTGCACCTTACAGCAGTTTCAAGCTCTGCCATGTGATACCAGAACCCTAGATCTCCTGTGAAGCATACCACAGGTCTTTCTGGTGCCCCACATTTTGCCCCAATAGCAGCTGGGAAGGCCCATCCAAGATGACCGGAACTTCGAATGTAAGTTTGACTTTTCCCTCGCATCTCGAACATTCCTCCCATCCACATGCCCGAGTGTCCGGTGTCGACAACCACGATTGCATTCTCAGGCATTGTTTCAGATAACTCGTGAACAATTCGTTCTGGTCGAATCGGCATTGCCGTAGAATGATAAAACTCTGAGTAATCTCTTTTGTACCTACTGCAAATGTTTTTCACTTCTTTTAACCATAGTGGTCGGTTACGGGGTACTGGGACGTTCATTTCGGACATTTTTTCTAGACAAATCCTAGCATCGCCTACAATAGAAACGTCATTTGGATAATTCCGACCGTTTACGGATGGGTCGATATCAATTTGTATCGTTGCGGTTCCTTTTGGAGGTATTGTCCAAAAATGCGTCGTCATACCGCCAGCCCTCGTACCAACGAAAATGACAAGATCAGCGCCTGAAACAACTTGATTTGCACTTCTTCTAGAATATGTGCCTACCACGCCAACTGATAATGCACTATCTTCAAGTATAGCATCCTTAGCCGCCAAAGACGTAGCAACGGGAATTTTCATTGAATCAGCTAATTTATTTAATGCATCATATGCACCAGATATTTTAGTGCCTGCTCCTGCAACTATCACGGGACGTTCTGCTAACGCTATTCTATCTATCGCTTTTCGAATTTGATTGGGGTCAGGTTGCGGTCGGTCCGGTGGGACTTGACCGAATTGTGGCTCAATAACGCCATCGAATTCTATTTCCGAATTGTCTATAACTTGACCACTATTTCCAGCAAGTTGAAGGTGAACGGGGCCGGGACAACCTGTCGTCGCGGCCCGGAAAGCTTGTCTAAGCATGTCAGGTAGGCGTTCAGGATCGTCGACCGCTGCATTCAATTTGGTGTAGGGCGCGAAAGCGGGTAGATCATCGACTTCTTGATAAGCCCAACGGTCTCTGTGATTGGCTTCTCTGCCGCCTGTCAATGCGATTATGGGTGATTTTGCCAAATGAGCATCACGAAGACCTGCACACAAATTTAACGCACCTACGATCTGAGCCATGCAGACTCCAGGTTTTCCAGTAACTCTTGCATAACCGTCAGCCATATATGCTGCACCGGCCTCTGAGCGCGTATGAATCCTTGTTATTGAAGTTCTTCGCTCAATCTCTCGCAGCATTCTTCTCAAGACAGCTGGAAGGAAAAAAACATGTGTTACACCATAAGCATCCAGCATATCCGCTATAACTGACGCTCCCAATTGTTTTGTCATTTTACAGGTTCCTAATTTTGGTTTTGATATTAATGGGTGTCAAAAATTTGCTGAATTTTTTTGGGATCTTTTGAAATAGTCAACGCAAGCATTGCCAGGACGCGAGCTTTTTGCGGGTTCAGATTGTCAGCCGAAATTATTCCTTCACTCACCATTGACTCTCGTCTCAAAACTCGGCCGCTACCGGCCCTTGTGCTGTAGATAATTTTTATATCCTTTTTAATAGCAGAAGTAATTTCCGAAACTTGATCGGGGGTGGGAAGTCCAGGAGCCAAGCTGGCTATTATAAGTGCCTCCGTTCCTGATTCAACGAATGCATTAATTGCTGTGCCATTTGCACCAGCATAACTAAGCACTATATCCACCTTCGGAAGTTCTTTTATGTTTTCTATATTAAATATGGTGTTACTTGTATGGAGGCGTGTGGGTTTTCGATAAAGGGCGACTTTACCATCGGGGTCTGCATAACCGAGCATTCCTATGTCGGGTGTCTGAAAGGTTTCTAGGCGAAGTGTCGAGGTCTTTGTAACTTCTCTTGCTGCTTGCACTTCTTCATTAAGAACAACTAAGACACCGCAACCGTGTGCCTCTTTAGAACTAGCCACTCTAACTGCTGATAATAAATTAGAACCTGCGTCAGTAGCAAAACCTGATGATGGTCTTTGCGCGCCAATGATAACAACGGGTTTATCAGTTTTTATCGTAAGATTTAGAAAATAGGCTGTTTCTTCTAAAGTTGCTGTACCATGAGTTACTACGAAACCATCTAATTCTGTATTTGACGAAGCAATTTCGTTGATCTTAGAGGCTAGTGCCAACCAGTCAGCAGGTATTATGCCAGAGCTTGAAACTTGCCGGACGTCTATTGTTATTATGTCGGCACTTTCTTCTACCTCTGGAAAAAGAGAAAGGATTTCAGTGACACTCAACCGCGTGCCAAAATCCATATATTCCCAGACATCTAAACTGTTTCGCCCAGTGTAGGAAATAGTTCCACCAGTTCCTAAAAACGCAATTTTTGGTTTTTTTACCATCAAATAGGACCCTTACAAATTTAATTTGAATTTTTACGTTTTCACCATTTTTACCAATCAACAAGATAAAATATCGGGTTATACATATCTGATGTGCTAAATTTCCTAAATGCTTAAAATTGTCTTTTTAATAGATAAACCTTCTTTAGTAGTTAGTGTAAGCGCAGCGACTCTCGTTCTGCCTTTTGGGCTCATTATAACTTATGAGGCTTTAGCGCGCTTTTTACTTAATTTACCGACATTTTGAGCGTACGAGCTGAGTTATATTATTACTGGAGCGCATTTTGCCTTAGGCATTGCGCTGGTAACCCGAAATTTGGAACATATTCGAATTGATTTCCTTTATTCTCGCATGCCCGAGCTTTGCAAAGAGGTTATTGATTTCATCGTTCTATTTTTTTGTATGACACCGCTTATGATATAGACGTCAATAGAGTTGATAGCATACGCTTGGAAGGCCTGGTTAATAAACGAAGTGTCTGGTGAATCGGGCTGGAATCCTGTCATTTGGTCAGTAAAGAAATTAATAGCTAATGGTTTTAGCATATCTGCTATTCAGTTGATCGCGGAGGTCATTAAAACAGGTAATCGCATTCTATCTCTTATCTTTCTAAAAAAACGAAGTTAGATTAATGACATAGTTAGGTGGATGTTCCCTGTTTTGCTTACACTCATCTTTCTGGGTGTTCCCATAGCATTTACACTTATGTCAACAGCATTTATGTTTGGTACATTTCGCTTCGGGGAAAACCTTTTCTTTGTATCTCTGCATAAAATTGATGATATCACAGGCGCGAAGATTCTAGCAGCTGCTCCGCTTTTTGCGTTCATGGGAGCGATCTTAGAAAAATCTGGAACGGCAGCAAAACTTTTTGAAGCGATACATCTCTGGACACATCGTTTGCCGGGAGGCTTGGTGGTAGGCAAACATATTAATGTGTGTTATCTTTGCTGCTTGTAGCGGTGTTGTCGGGGCAACAGAAACTGT